>Ga0129315_1000015_pt1 | contig 218183 bp, 175 predicted proteins | sample Cm827metagenome_FD_94432 | JGI IMG/M metagenome (GOLD analysis project Ga0129315, IMG submission 94432) | Eastern black-and-white colobus group fecal microbial communities from Wisconsin, USA - Cm827 metagenome | ecosystem: Host-associated > Mammals > Digestive system > Large intestine > Fecal...
ATTGACTGAACATCAGGCATGGTAAAATCCTCCTTGGGTTGAAAAAGTGTAAAACGTTTTAAACTTTTTACATTATCTCAACTTTTGGCAGATTATGCCATTTGCGAGTTATTTACCTGATACCAAATGAGTGACTACACTACAATGTTGTTTATGAAGTTTTAATAATTTTTGTTGGGTTGCACTATATGACGTTAGAAAAATGATTTAAGATTTTACGGAATAAAAATTTCATAATTTTAATAGCGTTCCAGTAGTGTGGTTTTTTGCCGCAAATTTTTAGGACAAAAGGAGAAATACAATATTTTTCACAGAGCAGAGAAGTGCAACAACTGCTTTCAGAAGTCATATATCAATGATGTAAAAGATATAAATATTGATCCGGTGAACATCAACTGCAATTGTATGTGAAACTAGAGTGTTACTTTGGATATGTGCGTGAAGTGTAGAAACTGATGTGTAAAATGACAAAATGAAAAAAAGAGTAAATAATTATACATTTCACGCTAATTTGAATTTATGGGATCAAGTGAAAGGTATAATATAAGTACAAAAATGAGTTACAAAATTAATTAAGCTGACATTTTTGGCGTGTGGAAAATCTATTTGTCGTGATAATTATTATAAAAGGAAAATTTTACTTAGTAAGATTTAGTCAACGGCCTGCGTCAAGTCCTTGGAATTGATGCAGTAATGTTAGTTTTTAAGGTAGGGCAAGGAAGGGAGCAACAAACACTGTTAAATCGAAAGTGAAGTGATTGGAAATAGTTGATATGTTTTATAGCACTGTAGGTAATGCGAATGTGTCGGATAGGATAAGTTTGAAGAAATGGTGGAAAGGAAAAGGCTTTTTTATCTAAAACTATAAATATTATAAAGTAATAGATAACACAAGGAAAGTGTGGAACTTTTGGTAAAAGCAAAACAATCACTGCATAAATGACTAGATCGGAGAAATGAGAAGAGAAGTTGTAAATTATTTTTCTTTAATCGACTGCTTCGGGCATTGCTGCTATTTGTGATGAATACTATGATGAATTTACTTTAGAGATAGAGTATGAGGTGAAAAGTCGTATGCGCTAATAGTGCACATACTGTTTTACCAAGAGAATAGAAAGGAATAAAACTAAAACATGTATCAAACACAAAGATTAGTTGAAGACCATATTTCATTTCCGTTAGTTATTAATATAGAATTAACGGATATATGCCCATTGAACTGTTTATATTGTTATAAAAATTTAGATATGATGAAAAATATTGATTTTGTATTACTAAATAAGAATTTGGAGGAATATGCTCAGAATGGAGGAAGAAAGGTGATGCTAAGTGGGGGAGAACCGCTATTATATCCTCACTTGATAGATACGATAAAAACCTGTAAAAAACTAGGATTAATAACAGTAATATCAACTAGTGGTTATGGCCTTGATTCTGTAAAATTGAAAAAGCTGTTTTCTAATGGATTGGATACACTTTTTATTTCCTTAAATAGTAATATAAAGAAGATTAACGCTTTATCTAGAGATGGATATGAACATGCTGTGAGAGCTATGGAATTATGTAAAAAATTACAGTTTCCATATAGGTTGAATACTGTTGTTAGACATGACAATTTGAGTTACTTGGAAGAATTGATAAAGTTTGCTAAGGCACATGGTGCAGCAGGAATGGATTTGCTATCAAATAAGCCAAATAGTAATGGTGATGTTTCGTCATCATTAACCAAAGATGATATAAAAGAGCTTATATTGATATTGGGTAAAAACGAAGATTATTTAAGATTTCAAACGTGTTTCATTCCGCTGAAAACATATTTTAATAAATTTAGTAATAACAGAAATCTTAATAAAATTTTGAAAGGTTGTACGGCAGGAAGGTATTCTATGACCATTTTTAGTGATGGGATGTATGCACCGTGCCCACATAGTCAAGAAAAGGAAAGTTATAATTCTATTATGACATACTGGGAAAAGAGTAAAGTGTTATTAAGATATAGAAAAGGTTTTGGCTTTAATAATAAGAAGTGTTCTCATTGCACCTATCGGGAATATTGCGCTCCTTGTATAACTTTTCCCAATTATAATTATTGTTTATCGGCAGAGGATGGAGAAATAGAGAAGTGAAAGCATCGCAATTTAATCTAACATATAATTATGAAAAATATTATGTATTATTAAATACAAAAACAAAAAATGTGGTTCGATTTCCGCTGGAGCAAAGTACGTTGGTGGATGAAGTATTGGCGCAGAATAGTTTTCATTCTAATAGTCTGATAGAAGAAATGTTATTTGAGAAAGGTTTTTTAGTACACGATAATAGCAATGAACTGGATGATATATACAAGGAGTGCTATGAACTTGTTAATTCAGAAATTTTGTATTTAACAATTATGCCGACATATACTTGCAATTTAGCATGTGTTTATTGTTTTCAACACCATATATCGGATGCAATAATGGATCAAATAACAGAGAAAAATATTATTATGGCGGTCGAGAAAAATATAAACAAATATAAAGCATTGTATGTAGAGTGGTTTGGAGGAGAACCTTTGTTAGCGAAAAAGCAGGTAATAAATATGAATAAGAAATTTAAAGAAATCTGTAGATGTGCAAAGGTTCCTTATGCGTCCAGAATAACAACCAATGGATTTTTTTTAGATATTGACACATTTGAACAGATGTTTAAAAATAACTGTTTCGTATACTATATTTCAATAGATGGCGGAAAAGAATTGCATGATAAGCAAAGACCATGTAAAAGTGGACATGGAAGCTATGAAGTAATAATGAGAAATTTGAGTCAGATAAAAGATAAGGTTATATCAAGAAATTTCCGGATAGAAATAAGAGTAAATTGTTCTAGCCATATGTATTGTGAGTTTGAACATTTTTTATCGGATTTTGAAAAAAAATTTGGAAAAGATAAAAGATTTTTATTAATAATAGAAACCGTAAATGATTGGAGTGATAGAACAAAAGAAATGAGAAGAAGGGGCCAGCTATTAACTCATTCTAATATGAGTGAATTGGGAAAGATAGCACATAAATATAATATTAGTTTGGCCTCTATGGATAAACATTCTTTAAAAACACAGATGTGTCAAGCTGGAAAAAGAAATGCATATTCAATATTTTATGATGGAACAATACATAAATGTCAAATGGCATTGGAATCTGACGAATATCGCAGGTTGGATACAATAGGTAAAGTGACAGATAACGGAGAATTTGATATTGAAAGAGAAAAAGAGAGTATTTGGGTGAAGGATTTTTTTCCGAAATCATGTGAAAAATGCAGATTATTGCCTATGTGTTTGGGTAAAAAGTGTATATATCAAAAAGAAATTCAAGGATATGAATGTGAAGGTGTAGAAGAAAAATTTCTTGATATTTATATGGCGTATGATGCAAGTAAGTTAGAAAATATTCCATTGTTTTTTTTTGATAATTATTGTACCAAATGTCTTAAGGTAAATTTATAAAAAATATAGGCAATACATATTATACATACAAAAAAGAAGAAATATGCTAAGTGGAGAAAAAGATGATTAATAATGGTGAACTTCAAATTAAAGAAGGTATTTTGTTGTGTATGGAAAATGTGGGAATAGATTCCAATTTAGTAATTGATGAAAAGGAGAAGAATGTACTTTCGTTAATGGATTCATTACAATATATTTCTTTTATAGCAGAAATTGAAAATTATTTAGAAGTGGTGTTGACAAATGATTTTTTGTCAGTAGACTCCTTTGAGTCCCTAAATGATTTTATTATTAAACTGGAATATTATGTTAAAGGCTGGAGAGAGTCTTTTCGTAATAAATTAAATATGAAAGAAGGTGAAGAGGATAAAACTTAAAAAACTGAGAAGAGTATTACGCGGAGCTCGCTTATATCAGGGTGAATCTTGCTGTAATATTTGGTAAACGAATGGAGAATGCTTAATGATTGTCATTAAGCATTCTTCGTATAATAAAGTGTAGATAATATTTTATGAGAAAAATATCATATGCCCTGATTAAGCAGAGAGGAACAAAAATATGAAGTTGCCTAGAGTTGCAATAATTGATAGTGGAATATCGTATAACCAAATAAAGGAATCATATAAGGTTGATGTTATAGGCGCTATTCAAAAGCCAATAGATAATTTAAATCATGGTAGTGTGATTTTTAATATAATTAAAAAATATTGTCCCAAGGTTTGTTTGCGTTGTATAAAGATTACAGATGATGTTGAAATTCAAGAAGAATACCTATGCGCAGCTTTGAAGTTATTATTAGAAGATTTAGATGTGGATATTATAAATATCAGCATGGGCATAGTTGTAGGTGAAAGACTGAACGAATTAGCAGAGTTATGCCTTCAGTTGCGAAGTAAAGGGATTATCATTATTTCGGCTTTTGATAATGATGGTGCCATGTCTTATCCGGCGGCATATCCATTTGTTATAGGAGTGGATACGGCGTCAAGATGTAGATTAATAAGTCAATATGAATATGTAGAGGACAATGTGGTTAATATAAGAGCTTTCTCGGGGGTACTTCATATTAAAGTTGATGATAAAGTTTTGAGTGTATCGGGTACAAGCTTCGCATGCGCAATAATGACCGCTAAAATAGCTAATTTGTTTTATGCAGGAATAATAGATTATGAAGAGTTGTTAAAACAGTTGGAAGAAAAAGCTACATATATTGTAACTTGTGATAATTTTGAGCCCATACAAGAAATGATAGATATAGAAAAAGCAATTATTTTTCCTATTAATAAGGAAATGAATGCTTTATTAGCGAATCAAGATTTATTACAATTTGAGGTAATAGGAATTTATGATCCTGTACAACTAGGGAATGTTGGAAGAAAACTTTCAGATATGTTACGAGGAGAACTTAAAAAAAATTTTACAGTTGAAAGTATTATGGATGTGAACTGGAAAAATGATTTTGATACAGTTGTATTAGGACATACAAGAGAAATTTCAGAAGCTCTAAATTTTGATTTTAAGGCTTTTATTATTCAACAGTGTGAAAAACATAATAAGAAACTATATTCATTTGATAACATAGATGTACATAGGAATCTTCAATTTTATATTCCGCGAGTTTTAGATATTAACGTTCCGAAAAATCGTTTTGGGAAATTATATCAAGTGCAATGTCCGGTTTTAGGTGTGTTTGGAACAAGTGCAAAACAAGGTAAATTTAGTTTGCAGTTAAAGTTAAGAAGATGCTTTTTGGATTCAAATTATCGTATAGTTCAAATTGGTACAGAGCCATCATCAATGCTCTTTGGAATGAGTGCTGTATATCCAATGGGATATGATGGCATAGTACCATCAGATTCGCGCGATGCGATTATTACATTAAATGATATGCTAAATGCAAATGTAGATCAAGATACGGATGTAGTTTTAGTAGGTTCACAATCGGGATCTAATGTATATTCTTGTCAAAATGTATCATTGTTTCCGTTGGAAACTTATAATTTTCTATTGGCTACTCAACCAGATGCCATCCTTTTGTGCGTGAATATTTACGATGATGATGAATATATTTATCGAACGATTATGACTCTGGAGAATATGATTAATACTTACGTTATTGCATTGATTATTTCGCCAATTTCCTACGAGAATATTAATTCTGGATTGTCGAGGAAGGTACGGATGGAAGAACCGGAAAAGTTAGAAAGTTTTAAAACACATTTAATTGAAATGTTTAAGAGAGAAGTGTTTATTTTCAAATTTGAAGATGATGCAAGGACTATATTTGAATATTGTATAAAAGTTCTAAGTGAGGGATATAAGAGAAGTGATTTATAATGTGGTTGTCTTATTGTTAACGAATAGATGTAATTTGCAATGTGCACATTGTTGCTTGGAATGTTCTCCGCAAAATAATGCGGAGCTAGATGATAAATTGATTGAGCGATTAATACATGATTTGGCATTCAACCCCAAAATAGAGATTATTGGGATTTCTGGTGGCGAGGCATTTCTTTACCCTGAAAAAGTGAAAAGAACTATTTATCTTATTAATCAAGCTGGAAAAAAGGCATCTGTGTATACCAATGGTTTTTGGTGTAATAATTTTGTAGATACTTATAACAAATTAAGAGAGTTGAAAGAACAGGGATTATCAATTGTCTTGACAAGTGTTGACACATATCATCAGGAAATAATTGCTAGTAGCAATATTAAAAATTTGTTAGACGCTTGTAATGAGCTAGATATTTCTACTAAGATCCACACTAGTGCAACATATTCTAATCTTGAAGATAATGATAAAATTCTTTCTTCTTTAGGAAAATCAAAGTTAAGGGCAAATATAGTAACGAGCGCAGTATTTCCGGTAGGTAGGGCAGCAAGAAGCATTAAAAAAGAAGATATTATAGCGATACAGAATTTAGAAAGATTAAGATGTACATATGATGGGCTGTGTAGTGTGGATTGGAATGGCAATGTGCTTTGGTGTTGTTCGTTGCATAATAAAAATATGATAATTGGAAATGTAAAAGACGAAAATATAAATGATATATTAAATAACATTAGGAAAAACAAAGTATTTATGTGTATATTGACAAAAGGTATTCCATATTTGGCTTCTATAATAGAAAAATGGAAATTAGGCCAATTAAATAAAAGCTATGTGAATGGATGTGAATTGTGTAATTCAATCTTTGAAAATAGTGAGTTGTTAAAAAAATTAGAAGAAATTATTTGAGGAGGATGCGTATGAAAAAAATGAAAATGCATATAGGATTATGCGATTACACATTTGGTGTAAAAGGAGTATGGTGTAGTCTATTTATAATATTTTTGTTATCCTTACTCATTGGTTTTTCAGGTGTATTAAATGCGGCATGCTTAAAATTATTAATAGATATTGCATCGGGTGAAAGTGAGATTGGTATTTGGACAGGTGCGTTGCTTTCAATTTCGGCAATTGCATTTAAGGCTGTTTTGGATTTACTAAGAGATATTTTAAATGTAAAAACTCAAAATAAGATAGCAGGCAAGGCAAAAAGGGATTTGTTAGAGCATATGGAGAAGATTCCATACTTGAAATTATCTCATTATCATAGTGGAGATTTATTGACTCGCCTTTCAGATGATACGGATATTTGTGCAAGGATGCTTCCAGAAACTTTGGGAGGTGCACTGGTAGGAGCGGCGAGTTGTTTAATTGCTTTAGTATATGGATTTCATTTGAACTGGAAGCTTTCTATTCTTTGTGTTGTGTTGTCACCGCTGGCAGTGATTTGGAGTAAATTGATTTTACCATATGTTCAAAAGTATGCTACATTAATGCGAGAAGAAGAAAGTGAAATTCGAGCATTTAGTCAGGAAGAAATTTTATATATTCCGGTGATCAAAAGTTTCTTTGCATATAGTTTATCAAAAGAACGGTTGGATAAAAAGTTTAAGAAATTATCGCAGGTGCGTGTGAAGATGACAATGGCCAGTTCGGCATTAAATAGTGGTGCTACAATAGTAGGCTTTTTTTCCTTTATTGGGGCAGCTGGATTTGGTGCATATTTGTCAATTAGTGGAGAGATTACAGTAGGAACAATTGTAGGCTTTATACAACTGCTTAATTACATAGTATGGCCCTTTACAGAGTTGATGCCCATTTTGAGTGAATTTCAGAAGGGAAAAGCAGCGCGTAAACGTATAAGAGAAATTGAGACCATTACAAGAGAGGAAGAAGAAATAGAGGGAAAACAACTTTTAAAAAATTTTATTGTTAAAGTATGTGATATGTCTTTTTCCTATGGAACAGAAGTGATTTTGCGGGACGTGAATATGGAGTTGGAAGAAAATCAGCTTGTGGGCGTAATGGGGCCTAGTGGTTGTGGGAAAAGCACGTTTATGCAGCTATTAATGGCTTTATTTCAACCGTCACATGGCAAAATTTTTATTACAAATGGGAGAGAGGATGTAACTGGAACCTCCATGAGGAAGTACATTTCCTATGTGCCTCAAGATCATTTGTTGATTAGCGGAACGATAGCAGAAAATATTGCTTATGGAAAAGACACGTTTGAGATGGAAGATGTGATTTTAGCGGCAAAGCGGGCAGAAATTCATGAATATATTTGTACTTTGCCAGAGAAATATAACACATGGGTGCGAGAGAGGGGGGGGAATTTTTCATTTGGCCAGGCGCAACGTATTGCTATTGCGCGTGCACTTTATAAAGATGCACCGATTTTGATTTTAGATGAACCAACTGCTTCCTTGGACTCTGAATCCAAGAAAAACATAATCAGAACACTACAGAAGGAGGCTAAACATAGATTGTGTATTATGGTATGCCATGACCAGACAGAGAACTGTTCAATATTTGATAGGATATTAAAATTTGAAAATGGAAAAATAAAGATGGAGGAAAACACTGAAAATATAGCGTTTTAGAATGGTATAAAGAGTTTAGAGAAAAGGGATATTAAATATAGAATGATGATTTTATGTATAACTTATAATTAATGAAGATTATGAAAAGAGGAATGCGAAATGGAGAAAAGGAAAAAACTAAAAAAATGTGTGTCTCCGTTAACGGGATATATGGAAGACGCATATCCTCTAACTGTGGCAATTACAAAAGAGAGTAGCTATGAATGGATATATAGTAATTATATTCAATTAATATTTCAAAATCCTATAAGATTTGACAATCAACCAATTAAGTTTTATAAATTATCATGGACTAGTGGACTTGTGTGGGATGCAGATTGCCCATTAATCAAATATGATACAGTTCCAAAGCAGATCATTGATAGTATTGGTATAGATATTATTGAGTATATTTGTACTGCAATTAATCAGGAATATTATGTAAAATTATATTTGGATGAATACTTTTTACCCTTTCGAAATTCTTATCAAAATGAACATTATCTTCATGAGAGCTTGTTTATAGGATATGATTTAAGTGAACAGGTGCTGTATGGATTAGCATATGTAACTGATAAAACAGGATACCATTTTAAAGAGTTTACGGTGGATATGGATGCTGTCAGACGGGCATATAAGATTCCTATTGAGGATAGTGTACAAAGAAGTAGGATAATGCTTATGTCATGTAATTGGGAAAAATTTTATGAGTTTGATATTGAAAGTGTGAAGGAGAGTATTTATGAATATATAAATTCGATTTCTACGGATAAGAAATATTCTCCTATAACTAACCCGAGAGATTATTCTTTTGGAATCAGCATATATGATAAATTATTGGATTTATTTGACAATGCAAGTCAATGTTTAGGAGTAATTCCTTTTCATATTATATTGGAACATAAGCAGTTGATGGTCGAACGTATAAAATATATGGTGGACAATAATTTTGTAGACGAATGTGATGAAATTTTAAGGGGATTTGAAAAACTAGTTTCGGAAGCTAATCTTTGTAAAGCATTATTTATGAAATATCAACGTATGCCCACTGACATAAACCGAAACAAGGTAAAAGAAAAAATATTAGAAACAAAGCAATTTGATATAGAAATGATGACAAATTTATATATGATGTTAAGTACTACACCTAAAAAAAATGAGCACGGGAAAATATCTTCACGTTGGGGATCGTGGAAAGATATTATGTATGGCCTTGATAAGAGGTTACAGGGGAGGTTTGACATAGCATTTGATTTACATATATTGAATAATAAGACAAGAGGATATATTCGGTTTACAAATGATAAATTAGTGTATGATTTTTGTGCGCCTATTATTATAAGTTTTAATGTGGAGAAACATCAATTTGGAGTAGGTGATAAAAATATAATTCAAGGGATAAGTTGTAATTCTAATAGTAACTATAAAATTAATTTTACAATTGATTTATTTGAAAAAAGGTATGCTATAGTTGTATATACTGAAAAGGAAAAGGGAGGAATTGAGGATATATGTTTTATGGAAGATATTAATTTTATTAATCAGATGATTATTATTCATGATAATTCATATTATTATTCAGTAGGGAATGTTGATTGTACCCAAAGATAAAGTGAGTTTTCAGCCAACTCGTTTATAGTTATGATAGAACCTAAATATGGGAATTTAAATTGCCTCGATAATGGTTTTAAGAAAAGAGCACTTTCGGTTAAGAAAGTGCTCCTTTTTCAATCTGAGTGATTTCCGTATTATACAGGATCAATGCCTCACGGCAGTCATAACATCCCATTTCATAGTACCCTTTGGAAAAGCGGTTCAGTCTTTCTATGGAGACTGAACGGTTGGCCTTCTTAGGCAGGTCTACGAATTTAATTTCATCTGTGTGGTATTCTTCGTCAAAGTCAGGATCTGACTCTTCCTCATAATAAGGATCAAAGAGCAGGACTCTGTCCTTGTCAATTCCGGTAAGCAGCACATAGTGCGCTACATCCAAAAATACATGCAGGATAACGGTTCCGCCGTTTAAAAGCGCGGTATAAAGCTTGCTGTCCGGAGCAATGACAACCTGCTCTCCGGTGAGAAACTCACTGTAAATAGGAAACTTTTTGGCACAGCCAAAATGATTCAGCCAGCTTGACATATAATTCATGGCGGCAGGAGAAGTTCCGTGCTTACACAGCTCTCCGCAATCGTTATAGCAATCCATGCAATAAAGCATGATAAATTTTACAAGGTCGGGGTAAATGGTTTCCCTGTCAAACAAAAAACGGATTCCATTTAAAAGACTGACCGGACCGCAGTCATATTCCGAGGTCTGATAATTCAGAGGATTTTTCATTGGTATTTCCAACCCTTTCCACTTTGTCTTTCCTGCAAAGTGATTGTAATATACCTCTATAAATAGGGTTTGTCAAGACTTTTGGGGGGTGGAAAAAAAGAGTAAAAAAAGTGTTTGACATTTCTAGGGAAAGCGAATATAATATAAAATCATATAATTCCTAGTGGAAAAGTAGGGAAAGAAAAAGCGAAATGAGTAAATGGAGGAAAGTATTATGAGTAAAGTAAAAGAGAGCGCATTAGAACTGATTGGAAACACCCCTTTGGTAAAGATCAGCAGATATGCCAAAAAGGCAGGCGTAGAAAACGCAACTATTCTTGCAAAGCTTGAGTATTTTAATCCGGCAGGATCCGTGAAGGACAGAGTAGCATTATCTATGGTAGAGGAAGCAGAAAAAGCAGGCATTTTAAAGCCGGGAGCTACCATTATAGAGCCTACCTCCGGAAATACCGGAATTGGTCTTGCATCTGTAGCAGCCTCAAAGGGCTACAGAGCCATCCTGACACTTCCCGATACCATGAGCGTTGAGCGCAGAAATTTACTTGCAGCATATGGAGCAGAGCTTGTGCTGACAGAGGGAGCAAAGGGAATGAAGGGCGCCATTGCCAAGGCAGAGGAATTAAAGGACTCCATTCCGGGAGCCGTTATTCTGGGACAGTTTGATAATCCGGCCAATCCCAAGGTGCATAAAGAGACCACAGGCCCTGAGATCTGGGATCAGACGGATGGAAAAGTAGATATTTTTGTAGCAGGCGTAGGTACCGGTGGAACCATTACCGGTGTAGGAGAGTATTTAAAGTCCAAAAACCCCAATGTCAAGGTAGTGGCTGTGGAACCTGCAACAAGCCCTGTTCTTTCCAAGGGAACGGCAGGAGCGCATAAGATCCAGGGAATTGGCGCCGGATTTGTTCCTTCCGTATTAAATACGAAGATTTATGATGAAATTCTTCCTATTGAAAATGAAGATGCATTTACAGAAGGAAAGGCGTTTGCAGTAAGCGAGGGTGTTTTAGTTGGTATTTCTTCCGGAGCTGCTTTAAAGGCGGCGTCAATCCTTGCAAAGCGTCCCGAAAATGCAGGGAAAACCATTGTGGTTCTTTTGCCGGATTCCGGTGACAGATACCTGTCTACTCCTTTATTTGCAGCAAACTAAAAAAAGGATTGACATTTACAGGCAGTAAAAGTATAGTTTATTCAAATTATGCTGATCCGTTCAGCTTAAATGAAAAGTGGAGGAGAAGATTGAAAAAAATTTTTTCAATCGCGAGATTTGTGTCTGCGCGCACTTGACACAAACTCGGCATGCGCAAAAAGCGTGCGCAGAAATGAGGAGAAAAATGAAAAAGTTTATGAAAAGCGTGCTGAGCCTGGTGCTGGCCATGACAGTAGCGTTTACCATGGCAGGATGCGGGGCATCCGAGGGCCAGGCCGATGCACAGACCACACAGGAAGATGCTGAAGCAGCTACAGATGCGCCTGCCGGAGAAGCAGCAGAAGCAGCGCCCGGAGAAAAGATCGTGAATGTAGGTGTAACAGATTCCCTTGGAGGGATCAATCCACTTACCATTGACCAGACAGAAATCAATAAGTATGCAGTCGGACTGATGTTCCTGCCTTTGTATGAGCTGGATGCAGATATGAACTCTTACGGCATGCTTGCAGATTCTATCACAACCGAGGATAATAAGACCTTTACCATTCACATTAACGATGCGGCAACCTGGTCAGATGGGGAACCTGTTACAGCAGAGGACGTTGAGTTTACGTTTCTGCGTCTGGCAAGCCCGGTGATCGGAAATCCTACCATGATGTATTATGTATTTGAAGGAGTAGGAGAGGACGGCTTTGTAGAGGAAGGAGCAACCAGCGTAGAGGGTGTTAAGATCGTGGATGAAAAGACCCTGACCATTACGGCAAAAGCTTCCATGCCTCTTAAGACCTTTATCACTTCCTATGCAAGATACCTTCATACACTGCCTAAGCATGTACTGGAAGGCTACAGTGAAGCAGAGCTTTCCACTCTTGACTGGTTCAACCATCCTGATGTGGTAAGCGGCCCTTATGTACTGACAGCATACGATAATAACCACTATATTTCTTATGCTGCCAATGAAAATTACTGGAGGGGCGTTCCTAAGATCGATAAGCTGAATATCAAGATCGTAGACGGCAGCCAGGTATATGCCGGATTACAGTCAGGGGAGATCGATATTACCCATCATACCATGACCGCAATTCCACAGGAGGACGCAGAAAGTATAGAAGCCCTTGAAAATGTGGAAACTGTTTATGGACAGCCGATCACAAACCAGTCTGTATTTATCCAGACAAAGAATGTGACGGATGCAAGAGTCAGACAGGCGCTTGTCTATGCCATTGACCGCCAGCAGATCTTAGAGCAGCTGATGAAGGGACATGGCGAGGTGGTAGACGGCTTTGTTTCTTCCGCAAGTCCTTTTTATGATGAAGGGATCGTTCCTATGGAATATAACCCGGAAAAGGCAAAGGAGCTTCTGGCAGAGGCTGGATGGGACGGAACGCAGACCCTCCGCTTCTATGTCAATTCCGGTGACAGCACATTTGTGAATGCAGCGCAGGTAATGGTAGCGCAGTGGGCAGCAGTCGGGATCAATGTAGAGGTAACCACCATGGATCTTTCTTCCCTGATGGAAGCAGCAGGAAGCACGGATTATGATATGCTTGCTGTTCAGTATACCTACGCACCGGTAGATCCTTATCCGGATATTGCATGGCTGCTTGGCGGCGAGGACAGCTGGACCGGCTATAGCAACGACGAGATCAATGAAGCATTAGCTGCAACCCAGGAAACAAATGATGACGAGGAGACAAAGAACCTTTATTCCATCGTGGATAAGAAGGTTCAGGAGGATGTTCCCATGTTCTCCGCTTATATCATCAGCGCCCAGGGAGCAGTCAATAAGCGGCTTACCGGAGCCGTTCCCAGTGTATATGGCTTCTTTAATGATGTACAGAACTGGGATGTTACAGAATAAATTTGCTGCAACAGCAGCTTAAAAGTGAGGAAATGCCATGTCACATTTACTGGAGGTAACAGATCTGACGACGGTCTTTACCGGTGATTACGGTAAAAATATCAGTGTGGATCATGTAAGCTTCCACATAGACCCGGGTGAAGTGGTCTGTATCGTGGGAGAATCGGGATGCGGGAAAAGCGTGACCTCGCTGTCAATTATGGGATTATTAGGAAAGGGCGGAGCTGTCATTGACGGCTCTGTCCTCTTTGACGATAAAAATCTTCTTGCCATGACGGAAAAGGAGTTCGATCAAATCCGGGGAAATCAGATTTCCATGATCTTTCAGGATCCGCTGACTTCCCTCAATCCTGTATTTACAGTGGGCAGCCAAATGACAGAGAGTATCAGGGTGCACCTTCATCTGCCGAAGGACGAGGCCAGGAAACGAGCGGTGGGGCTGTTAGAAAAGGTAGGGATGCCAGATCCCCAGGGAGTGATGAAGAAGTACCCCCATACACTTTCCGGCGGCATGCGTCAAAGGGCAATGATCGCAATGGCGCTTTGCTGCAATCCCCGTCTTCTGATCGCAGACGAACCAACGACGGCGCTTGATGTGACGATTCAGGCACAGATCATGGCTCTTTTAAAAAGGCTGCAGGAGGAAACCGGCATGTCCATGATCCTGATCACCCATGATATCGGCCTTGTGGCAAATATGGCGGATCGGGTTCTGGTAATGTATGCGGGCCAGATCATTGAACAGGCGAAGGCCTCAGAATTATTCAAATCTCCCAGACATCCGTACACCAGGGCGCTTTTGGAGACGGTTCCCACGATCAGGGATGATGCGGACAGGAAGCTGTTTTCCATACCGGGGATCGTGCCGGAAAATTATGATCATATTAAGGGCTGCCGCTTTGCAGACCGCTGCGCATACAGAAGGCCTGAATGTGAGAAACCACAGGAAGAATATCCTTTTGGCCAGGAACATACCGCCAGGTGTATTGTCAGTATGGAAGGGGGGATCCCGGAATGAATGAGAAAGAAAAAACCCCGCTTATCCAGGTGGAAAATTTAAAAAAATATTATCCCATTAAAGGTGGGATCATTACCCATACCACAGGGCTTATCAAGGCTGTGGACGGCGTGAGCTTTTCCATTATGGAAGGAGAAACCTTAGGGCTTGTGGGAGAATCCGGCTGTGGAAAGTCCACCATCGGAAGACAGCTTGTAGGGCTGGAAAGCCCTACGGAGGGAAGGATCCTGTACGAGGGAAAGGATCTCTCCAAAATGGGAAAACGGGAGCTTGCAGGGATCAGGACCAAGCTGCAGATGGTATTTCAGGATCCCTATTCTTCTTTAAACCCCAGAAAGCATATCTATGAAATTCTGGCTCAGCCAATGCTGTATCACCATATTTCCACAGCGCAGACGGTGGAGAAGGATCTGCTCAGGATCCTGGATATGGTGGGACTGCCAAGAAATGTGCTGGGAAGATATCCTCATGAGTTTTCCGGAGGACAAAGGCAGAGGATCGGCATAGCCAAAGCGCTATCCTTAAACCCCAGATTTATTGTCTGTGACGAGCCGGTCAGCGCATTGGATGTTTCCATCCAGGCGCAGATTTTAAACCTGCTAAAGAGCCTGCAGGAGGAACTGCATCTGACCCTTCTGTTTGTAGGGCATGGACTTGGCGCTGTCAATTATGTCAGCAGCAGAATTGCGGTGATGTATCTGGGAAGGATCGTGGAGATGGGAGAGGCAAAGGAGATTTTCCGAAATCCCCATCACCCTTATACCCAGGCGCTTCTCAATGCGGTTCCGGTTCCGGATCCGGAAGAAAAGGGAAGAAAACGGGAGCTTTTGCAGGGAGAGATCGGAAACAGCGTCAATCCGCCCTCCGGCTGTCACTTCCATCCAAGGTGTCCGTATGCAGCGCCTATCTGCAGTCAGAAGGAGCCGGGACTACAGGAGATCTGCGCCGGAAGCAGTCATTTTTCTGCCTGCCCTATCGTACAAGCAAAAAAGGAGGAAAGCAGCCGTGGGTAAATACATTATCAAACGGATCCTGATTGCAATTCCGGTTCTGATCGGAATTACCATTATTGATTATGCCATTATGTGTCTTGCAGGAAGTCCGCTGGAAATGCTGCAGGGGCCAAGGGTTTCCCAGTCTGCACTGGAAGCCAAAAAAATAGCCCTTGGCCTTGATAAGCCTTTTTATGTGCAGTATTTTGTATGGCTGGGACAGCTTCTGCATGGCAATATGGGTTATTCCATCAAATCCTATCAGGCGGTCAGCGATATGATCGGAAGCCATCTTGGGCCTACGCTGCTTTTGATGGGAGTTTCCCTGATCGTAAGCTTACTGATCGCCATACCGGCGGGAATATACAGCGCCATCCATCAGTATTCCAAGGGGGATTATGCGGTGGTGACCTTTTCTTTTCTGGGAAGCAGCATTCCGGGCTTCTTTTTGTCCCTGCTGTTAATTTTTCTGTTTACCGTAAAGCTGAAATGGCTGCCTTCAAGCGGAATGACCACCCTGGGAACGGAAGGGGGAGCAGGAGATGTAGCGCTTCACATGATCATGCCGGTGATCGTCCTGGCAACCTCTATGGCGGGAAGCAATATCAGATATATCAGAAGCGCAATGCTGGAGATCCTGCAGCAGGATTACCTGCGGACGGCAAAGGCAAAAGGGATCGGAAGATTTCTGGTGATCAACAAGCATGCGCTGAGAAACGCCCTGGTACCGATCGTTACCGTTATCGGCATGGAGGTTCCCACTTTGTTTGGCGGAGCGGTGATCATCGAGCAGGTATTTTCCTGGCCCGGGCTTGGCCTTATGACCATGAGCGCAATTATGAACAGGGATTATCCGGTGATCATGGGCGTGTGTCTCTTGTCGGCAGTGGTGGTACTGTTAGCCAACCTGATCACGGATATTTTGTATGCTCTTGTAGATCCTACTATTCAGCTTGATTAGCAGGGAAAAGGGACGAGGATTTTGAGGACGGATATGGGTAAGAACAAAAAAGGTATAAAGGATATTACAAGTGAAAGCTACTTACAGACCATTGGCAGAAGGTTCCGGAAGCATCATCTGGCAGCGGTCAGCTTTGTGGTACTGATCATTCTGGGGGGAGCGGCGCTTCTTGCACCGGTCATAGCTCCCTATGATCCGGATGCCATTGTGGGGCCGTTCAGCGGTGCGCCGAGCAGGGAGTTCTGGCTGGGCACGGATCAGATCGGCAGGGATGTGCTCAGCAGGCTTTTGTATGCCATGCGTATTTCCCTGCTTGTGGGAATTATGGCAACGCTGATCTCTACTGTGATCGGTGTGATACTGGGCCTGGTGGCAGGGTATTTTGGCGGTGTGATCGATATGGTTTTAATGCGCTTTACGGATATGGTCATGTCCTTTCCCTATATTTTGCTGGTACTGGTAGCCGCTGCTATTTTTAAACCCGGATTGTGGAATATCATCTGGATTTTGGGATTTGTCGACTGGCCCGGGATTGCAAGACTGGTGAGGGGAAATGTGCTGAACCTGCGGGAGACGAATTTTGTGAAGGGAAACCTGATCGCAGGTATGCCCCTTAGGCATATCCTGTTTTCGGAAATCCTGCCCAATACCGTTGCGCCGATCCTGGTTTATGCAACCTCCGTGCTTGCTCTTTCCATGTTGGACGAAGCAGCCCTCAGCTTTCTGGGAATGGGGGTTCAGCCGCCCACCGCAAGCCTGGGGAACATGCTCAACGGAGCACAGTCCCTTACGGTTTTAACAAAGCAGCCATGGTTATGGGTGCCTGCGGGACTTTTGATCGTGGTTCTGGTAATGGCAATCAATTTTATAGGAGATGCATTGCGGGATGCGCTTGATCCAAACAGTGGAAGGAATTCATAGCAGATGGAGAGATTAGAGGAAAAGCTGAAGGAATATTTTATGTGGTTTCACAGACATCCTGAGCTTTCTTACGAAGAATATGAAACAACGGCAAAGATAAGGGAGATCCTTACGGAGGCAGGGGTGGAAATTCTGCCGCTTCCCCTTCAGACGGGACTGGTGGCAGTGATCAGAGGAGAAAAGCCGGGAGCAGTCCGGGCGTTGAGATGCGATATTGACGCCCTTCCCGTCAGGGAAGAGACAGGCCTTTCTTATGCGTCAGAAAGGGAAGGAAGAATGCATGCCTGTGGGCATGATTTTCATATTACGGCGGGGATCGGCTGCGCCCTTCTTCTGCAGGAAAGAAGATCGGAACTTTCCGGCACAGTCAGGATCTTTTTCCAGCCTGCAGAGGAAAGCTCTGTGGGGGCCCTGAAAATTCTGGAAACAGGCATATGTGATGATGTGGAACGGGTATGGGGCTTTCATGCGGATCCTACCAATCCGGTGGGAACCATCGGTATCCGGGAAGGATATGTGGCAGCAGCGGCAGACCGCTTTGTGATCTCCATTACAGGAAAGGGGTGTCATGGAGCGCATCCGGATGATGGGATTGATCCCATTCCCGCGGCAGCATCCATAGTACTTGCCCTGCAGACGATCCTGAGCCGGAATATCAATGCCTTTCATCCGGCACTGATCAGCGTCACAAGGATAGAAGCAGGAAATACCTGGAATGTAGTGCCGGAGCAGGCACAAATAGAAGGAACTGTCCGAACCATGAACAGGGAAGACAGGGAGCTGTTTGAGGAGCGGATGAGAAGTATTGCAGAAAATACTGCAGGTGCATATGGAGCAAAGGCTTCCTTCCAATGGTTTCCCGGATGCCCGGCAGTTTATAATGATGAAAAGATGGCGGAAGAAAGCAGCCGGATCGCAAAAGAGGAAGGCTTTCTGACGGTTTCCGAGGAAAGCTCCATGGGAGGAGACGATTTTTCCTTTTATGAGGAAAAGGCTCCCGGCTGTTACATTAAGATGGGAACAGGGGTAGGCCCCAGTATCCATCAGCCTCTCTTTTGCGTGAATATGGCAGTGCTGCTGCCGGCTGTAAAGTATCTGACGGCAATTATGAGCAGAGAACAGTAGGAATTCCTGTCAGCGCTTTTCACTCATACGATCCAACAGCTCGATCTTGGTATCGTAAAGCTTTGCGGAAAGATCCACATGAACCTTGTGCGGGTTGACAAAACGCTTGGTCTCATCCCAGAGGGTATTTAATTCCTGCTGGCAGAAAGTCCGGATATCCATTACCTTTGGGGAAGTGTAGCAGCATCTGCCCTTTTGGAAAATGGGGATCAGAATTTCCTTCAGGGTGTAGCTTCCCGCGGGAAGCAGGGTCTTTTTCCAGGGCTCTAAGGGATCGAATAAGAGCAGCGGTTCTTTTTCGGAGAAGGTTTCCTCCGAAAGCGCGATCAGATCCGCCTTGATCTTGCCGGTTTCCTTTTCGTAAATTCTGTAAACGGTTTTGTTTCCCGGGTTGGTGACTTTTTCACTGTTTTCGGAAAGCTTGATCTTGGGGATAAAGGTTCCGTCGGGTCCCATAACCGCAGCCAGCTTGTAAACGCCGCCAAAGGCAGGGTTGTCCTTGGAGGTGATCAGGTTGGTTCCTACGCCCCAGGAGGTGATAGCGGCGCCCTGGGCTTTCAGGCTTTCGATAAGATATTCGTCCAGATCATTGGAGGCAGAGATCACAGCGTCGGTAAACCCTGCATCATCCAGCATTTTGCGTGCTTTCTTGGACAGATAAGCCAGATCGCCGCTGTCCAGGCGGATGCCGTAAAAGGTAAGGGGAATTCCGGCCTGCCGCATTTCCGTAAAGACGCGGATCGCATTAGGAACGCCGGATTTTAGAGTATCATAGGTGTCAACCAGGAGAATGCAGGCATCGGGATAAAGATCTGCATAAGCTTTAAAGGCGGTATATTCATCCGGGAAGCTCATGATCCAGCTATGGGCATGGGTTCCCTTCACGGGAATGCCAAAAAGCTGTCCGCAAAGAACGTTGGATGTACCGATACAGCCGCCGATCACAGCAGCCCTGGCCCCATAAATGCCGGCATCCGGCCCCTGAGCCCTGCGCAGTCCGAATTCCATGATGCCGTCGCCCTTTGCCGCATAGCATACTCTTGCAGCCTTGGTTGCGATCAGGCTTTGATGATTGATAATGTTTAAGATAGCCGTTTCTACAAGCTGGGCTTCCATGATGGGGGCTACAACCTTGACCAGGGGTTCCCTGGGAAAGATCACAGTACCTTCCGGGATGGCGTAAATATCACCGGAAAAATGAAAGTCTGCCAGATAGTCAAGAAAATCCCTGTCAAAGATCCCAAGACCTGCCAGATAGTCAATATCCTCTTTGGAAAAATGAAGCTCCTTGATATAGTTTATCAGCTGTTCAAGGCCCGCAGCAATGGCATAACCGCCGCCGCAGGGATTGTTCCTGTAAAAGGCGTCAAAGACCACCGTTTCATTCTGGGTCTTATTCTTAAAATATCCCTGCATCATGGTAAGTTCATAAAGATCTGTAAGAAGCGTCAGGTTTTGTCTGTCCATGTTTTCTCCATTCCTTTAAAAATAATCAGAAAAATAAGGTTTTTCGGCCGGGATCAAGCGCTCCAGCCAGGTCAGCATATAATATTCTGTTTTGAGCTTTTCGTGGTCATACAGGTAGGAGGGTCTTTTATATCCCATGAGCATGGTGGTCAGGGTGTTCACGCTCAGCTCCACCACGTTAATGGACTGGTTGTCCTCTACCTGTTCACAGATGGTCTGTCCGTCATGCCAGGAAACCATATAGTCGCCCTCATTCCAGGGAGCCATTTCATCATGTACCTTAAAGTGGATCTTAAAGTCTTCAGGTGTAACCTGGTAAGGATAGTCGGTAAGAAAATCCTTGACGTTAATAATACGGGCCATGATATAGGGAGAAATGGTTTCGGAAATCTCACTGTCTTCAAATAAGTATGCCATGGGCTCCCCGGAGTAGTTATCTCCTCTTACTTCATTGATCATGGAGAAATGCGCGCTGATATAATTCCAGAGGCCGTAGTTTGCCTCGATATTCAGGTAGACCATTTCCTTGATGTGGAAAATATCGTTGGCAATATAGTAGACCACATATCCCAGAGGCTTGTGCTCTTTGTTGTAATAAACAGCGGCAATAATATCCTCGTTATCCCACCGCCAGTATTCATTCCAGAACAGCTCGTCACGGATCATACAGCCGTGCCGCTGCAGGGAAAAGTAAGAATGGACATTGTGATAATCCTCAGAATCCAGGCTTACACGTTCCACCATGCCGCTGACCGGCCGCGCTTTTGGGAGCTGCGTATCCTTTACCGTAAAGGTCAGCTTGTCGGAAGCAATTTCCCAGCCCATTTTGCGGTAAAAGGGAATGGAGTAAGGATATAAAAAGGAAATAGGCATGTCCTGCTTGTGCATATATTCCAAAGCTCTCCGCATCAGGGAATGGATCAGTCCCCGGCCGGTATATTCGGGATAGGTTGCCACACCGGTGATGCCGCCCATATCCATGATCGTGTCATAGATATTGACCTTCATGGAATAAACCACGATCATAGATGCCAGCTTTTCTTTATAAAACCATCCCAGAGTATAGGACTGTGCAAGAATAGGACGTTTGGAGGATTTGATCTCATCCTGCTGCCAGCCGGTCTGGAACAGATCATAGGAGGTGATCTGAAAGGCATACTGGAACAGGGCGTTAAATTGTTCCAGATCATTTTCATCCAGCTCACGCATTCGGAAGTCCCCGTTTGTCTCAAGATAAGTATGTTTTTTCTCTTCCATTTTAAACTTTTGCCTTTCTAAAATTACTTTCAAATCTATTTTACACCAGGAAGGAAGCATCGTCTATGGGCTATTGGTCAACGATTTCCCCGACATTTTGCCGGTAGGGGTTGACAAATACGGCTTTTTAGGTGTACTTTTGGTATAGTATAAAAGCAATGACGAAGACAGTAGCTGTCATCCGAACGTTACAGCGAGCCGGAAAGGGTGTGAGCCGGTACTAGGTAGGAGGACAGGGAAAATCACTTCTGAGCTGCAAACTGAAATCGGAAAGCAGATTCTGAAAGTAAGCCTTGCCGGATCCTCCGTTATGGGAAAGCATATAAAACCGTAACCCCGGTGAGTATGGTGTAACAGGTGGTAAACGTGGCAGCAGCCCGTCCTTTTACAGGACGGTTTTTTTTTACCCTGATTACCTGGAAAAGATCTATTGCAAAGGAAAGGAAGAAAGTCATGTATCAAAAAGTTTCTACGGATCTGAATTTTGTGGATCGTGAAAAGGAAGTTGAAAAGTTCTGGCGTGAAAATGATATTTTCAGAAAGAGTATGGAGAACAGAAAGGAGGGGCCTACCTACACCTTTTATGACGGACCTCCTACTGCAAACGGCAAGCCTCATATCGGACATGTGTTAACCCGTGTCATCAAGGACATGATCCCCAGATACCGCACCATGAAGGGATATATGGTTCCCCGTAAGGCCGGATGGGATACCCACGGACTTCCGGTGGAGCTGGAAGTGGAAAAGCAGCTTGGCCTGGACGGAAAGGAACAGATCGAGGAATATGGTCTGGATCCGTTTATTACCAAATGTAAGGAAAGCGTCTGGAAATATAAGGGAATGTGGGAAGATTTCTCTGCAACCGTTGGTTTCTGGGCAGATATGGATAATCCTTATGTTACTTATCATGATGACTTCATTGAATCAGAATGGTGGGCTTTAAAGCAGATCTGGGATAAGGGACTTTTGTATAAGGGCTTTAAGATCGTTCCCTACTGTCCAAGATGCGGAACCCCTCTTTCTTCTCATGAGGTGGCCCAGGGATATAAGGCGGTCAAGGAACGCTCTGCAGTAGTGCGTTTCAAGGTGAAGGGAGAAGATGCTTATTTTCTGGCATGGACCACAACCCCGTGGACACTTCCTTCCAATGTGGCGCTGTGCGTGAACCCGGATGAGACCTATTGCAAGGTGAAGGCGGCAGACGGTTATACCTATTATCTGGCACAGGCGCTTCTGGATACCGTGCTTGGAAGGCTTAAGACGGAAGAAGCACCTGCTTATGAGATCCTGGAGACCTATAAGGGACAGGAGCTGGAGTATAAAGAGTATGAGCCTCTTTTTGCCTGTGCAGGAGAGGCAGCAGAGAAGCAGCACAAGAAAGGACATTTCGTAACCTGCGACAGCTACGTTACCATGACGGACGGTACCGGTATCGTCCATATTGCGCCTGCTTTTGGTGAGGATGACGCAAAGGTTGGAAGAAAGTATGATCTTCCTTTTGTACAGTTTGTAGACGGCAAGGGAGAGCTGACAGCAGAGACACCCTATGCGGGACTTTTTGTAAAGGATGCAGATCCCAAGGTATTAGTGGATCTTGACAAGGAAGGAAAGCTTTTTGATGCGCCTAAGTTTGAGCATGATTATCCTTTCTGCTGGAGATGCGACACCCCCTTAATCTATTATGCAAGAGAATCCTGGTTCATCAAAATGACGGCAGTCCGCGATGACCTGGTCAGAAATAATAAGACTGTTAACTGGATCCCGGAATCCATTGGCGAGGGCCGTTTTGGAAACTGGCTGGAAAACATCCAGGACTGGGGCGTATCGCGTAACCGTTACTGGGGAACTCCGTTAAATATCTGGGAATGTGCAGAATGCGGACATCAGGAGTCTGTGGGCTCCAGGGAGGAGCTTGAAAAACTCAGTGAAAATCCCAAGGCGAAAACAGTAGAGCTTCACAGACCTTATATTGACGAGATCACCTGTAAATGTCCTAAGTGCGGCGGCACCATGAAGAGGGTGCCTGAGGTGATCGACTGCTGGTTTGACTCAGGAGCCATGCCTTTTGCACAGCATCATTATCCTTTTGAAAATAAAGAGCTGTTTGAGCAGCAGTTTCCGGCACAGTTTATTTCAGAGGCAGTGGATCAGACCCGTGGGTGGTTCTACTCCCTGATGGCAGAATCTACGCTGCTTTTCAACAGAGCGCCTTACGAAAATGTAATCGTTCTGGGACATGTGCAGGATGAAAACGGCCAGAAGATGAGTAAATCCAAGGGAAATGCTGTAGATCCCTTTGAGGCTCTTTCCACCTATGGCGCAGATGCGATCCGCTGGTATTTTTATATCAATTCCGCACCCTGGCTGCCCAACCGTTTCCACGGAAAGGCAGTAATGGAAGGACAGCGCAAGTTCCTGGGAACCTTATGGAATACTTATGCATTCTTTATCCTGTATGCCAATATCGACGGGTTTGATGCGACCAAATACAGCCTGGAATATGAGAAGCTGCCGGTAATGGATAAATGGCTTTTGTCCAAGTTAAATACGGCGATCGCACAGGTAGACGATCATCTTGAAAATTACAGGATCCCGGAGGCAGCAAGGGTTCTTGATAATTTTGTAGACGAAATGAGCAACTGGTATGTGCGCCGGTGCCGTGAACGTTTCTGGGCTAAGGGCATGGAGCAGGATAAGATCAACGCTTATATGACGCTTTACACTGCCCTTGTAGAAATCTGTAAGTGTGCGGCGCCCATGGTTCCGTTCATGACAGAGGAAATCTATCAGAACATGGTACGCAGTGTGGATCAGAATGCTCCGGAAAGCATCCACCTTTGTGACTTCCCGGTTTCCAAAAAGGAATGGATCGATAAAAAGCTTGAAGAGAACATGGAAGAGGCCCTTGATATTGTTGTAATGGGCCGTGCTGCCAGAAATGCCGCCAATATAAAGAACCGCCAGCCCATTGGCGTGATGTATGTAAAGGCTGCACATACGCTCAGCGACTACTTTAAGGATATTATCGAGGAAGAGCTGAATGTGAAGGATGTGGTATTTAAGGACGATGTCAGCGATCTCACAAGCTACAGCTTTAAGCCGCAGCTCCGCACCGTGGGGCCGAAGTATGGAAAGCAGCTTGGAGGCATTAAAAAGTACCTGGAGGAGGTAGACGGAACAAAGGCCATGAAGCAGCTGAAGGAGGAAGGAGCCATCCGGTTTACCGTAGATGGAAGCGAGATCTCCCTGGCTGAGGAGGATCTTCTGATCGATGTGGCACAGAAGGAAGGCTTTGTTACCGAAGCTGACAACTATGTAACCGTTGTGCTGGATACAAACCTGACTCCCGAGCTGATTGAGGAAGGCTTTGTGTTTGAGGTGATCAGCAAGATCCAGACTATGCGTAAGGATGCCGGTTTTGAAGTGATGGATCATATCAGGGTATCTCTTGCCGGAAATGAAAAGCTGGCAGAGATCGTAAAGAAAAACAGAGATGCCATTGCAGCAAAGGTGCTGGCAGATGAGATCCTTACGGATACCTCCCTTGCAGTCAGCAAGGAATGGAATGTAAATGGTGAGAAGGTTACCATTGGAGTAGAAAAAGTAAATTTCTAAAGTGTTGGGGTGCGGATCGCAGGATCCGCACTCTTTTTTCGATTTTACAGGGATTACAGGCAGAACTGACAGAGATAATCTTGTGATGTTCCCTGTTTTGGTGTATAATAAACCGCAAAGTGTGTTTGCTAAAAAGAGCAGAAACTGAGGAGGAGAATATAAGATGGCAATCAAAAAAACGGCTGCCCCCGCAGCATCGCTAACCTTTGATAAAGAGTTGTTTAAGAGAAGTGTTTTGTATAATATCAAAACACTGTACAGAAAAACACTGGAGGAAGCCAGTGCACAGCAGGTATTTCAGGCAGTTGCCTATGCGATCAAGGACGCAGTAGTGGATAACTGGATGAATACCCAGAAGGAATATGAGAAGCAGGATCCCAAAACAGTTTATTACCTTTCCATGGAATTCCTGATGGGCCGTGCCCTTGGAAACAATATCATCAACCTTCAGGCTTACAAGCCGGTGAAGGAAGCCCTGGACGAACTGGGACTTGACCTGAACGTGATCGAAGATCAGGAGCCCGATGCAGCGCTTGGAAACGGCGGACTGGGGAGACTGGCAGCATGCTTTTTGGATTCCCTTGCAACCCTTGGCTATGCGGCTTATGGCTGCGGCATCCGTTACCGCTACGGAATGTTCAAGCAGGAGATCCGTGACGGCTATCAGATCGAGGTTCCCGATAACTGGCTGGCAGATGGAAATCCTTTTGAACTGAGAAGACCGGAATACGCCAAGATCGTTAAGTTTGGCGGTTATGTAAATGTACATATTGATGAAAACGGCAGAAGCAACTTTGTACAGGAAGGCTATCAGAGCGTGAAAGCTATTCCTTATGATCTCCCCATTGTGGGTTACGGGAACGGAATTGTAAATACCCTCCGTATCTGGGACGCTGAGGCAGTGGAATGTTTCCAGCTTGACTCCTTTGATAAGGGAGATTATCAGAAGGCCGTTGAGCAGGAAAACCTTGCCAGAAATATTGTAGAAGTGCTTTACCCGAACGATAATCATTACGCAGGAAAAGAGCTCCGCTTAAAGCAGCAGTATTTCTTCATCTCTGCATCCGTTCAGGAAGCTATTGAAAAATATATGCGCAAGCATGATGATGTGCGTAAATTCTATGAGAAAGTGACCTTCCAGCTTAACGATACCCATCCTACCGTTGCCGTAGCAGAGCTGATGAGAATTTTAATGGATGAGTATTATCTGACATGGGATGAAGCATGGGAAGTGACAACAAAGACCTGTGCATACACCAACCATACCATTATGGCAGAAGCGCTTGAAAAATGGCCTATTGAGCTGTTCTCAAGACTGCTTCCCAGAGTATACCAGATCATTGAGGAGATCAACCGCAGATTTATCCTGAAGATCCAGGAAATGTATCCGGGCAATCAGGAAAAGGTGCGCAAGATGGCGATCATCTATGACGGACAGGTAAAAATGGCTCATCTTGCAATCGCTGCAGGCTATTCTGTAAACGGTGTTGCAAGACTTCATACAGAGATCTTAAAGAAGCAGGAGTTAAAGGATTTCTACGAGATGATGCCGGAGAAGTTCAACAATAAGACAAACGGTATCACCCAGAGAAGATTTCTGCTTCACGGGAACCCGCTTCTTGCAGACTGGGTAACAGATCATGTGGGCAGTGAATGGATCATAGATCTGCCTCAGATTAAAAAGCTGAAGGTTTATGCAGATGACGAAAAGGCACAGCAGGAATTTATGAACATCAAATATCAGAACAAGGTGCGTCTTGCTCATTACATTCTGGAGCATAACGGCATTGAGGTAGATCCTCGTTCCATCTTTGACGTTCAGGTAAAGAGACTGCATGAGTACAAGCGTCAGCTTCTTAATATCCTGCATGTAATGTATCTGTATAATCAGCTCAAGGATAACCCGGAAATGGATTTCTATCCCAGAACCTTTATTTTCGGAGCAAAGGCAGCAGCCGGTTATTACAATGCCAAAATGACCATTAAGCTGATCAATTCCGTAGCGGATGTGATCAACAACGATCCTGCCATCAATGGAAAGATCAAGGTGGTATTTATTGAAAATTATAGAGTGTCCAATGCAGAGCTGATTTTTGCGGCAGCAGATGTTTCCGAGCAGATTTCCACTGCAAGCAAGGAGGCTTCCGGTACAGGCAACATGAAGTTTATGTTAAACGGTGCGCTGACCATTGGAACCATGGACGGTGCGAATGTGGAGATCGTTGAAGAGGTTGGAGCAGAAAATGCCTTTATCTTTGGACTTTCCTCTGATGAAGTCATTAATTATGAAAATCACGGCGGCTATGATCCTACGGAAATCTTCAACAATGATCCTGATGTGAGAAGAGTCCTGATGCAGCTGATCAACGGAACCTATGCTCCCGGTGATCCGGATCGTTTCCGTACGCTTTATAATTCCCTGCTGAATACCTTAAGTACAGCAAAGGCAGATACCTACTTTATCTTAAAGGATTTCCGTTCCTATGCGGAGGCACATAAGAAGGTGGAAGCAGCCTACAGGGATGAAAAGGGCTGGGCAAAGAGTGCAATCTTAAACGTTGCCTGCTCCGGTAAATTTACTTCTGACAGAACCATTCAGGAGTATGTGGATGAGATCTGGCACCTGGATAAGGTGGTTCTTCCTAAAAAGAGAGTATAAAAATAAAAACAGAAATAACATGCGAAAAAGCAGTCTTAGGACTGCTTTTTCTGCATATAGAGCAGAAATTAGGTGGAAAGAAATAAGAAAAATGGTGTAAAATAATAAAAAAAGCGGAAAGGGGAATGAAATGCTGAGTAATATTCAATTTCCGGAAAAACCGGATGATGAAATTCAAAAACAGAGATTAAAAGCTGCAAAGGAAAAGCTGGCAGCACAGCAGATGCTGATCAAGGAGCACAGAATTCCGGTTCTGGTTTTAGTGGAAGGCTGGGGAACCTCCGGAAAGGGAAGCATGATCGGCCAGATCATTCAAAATATCGATCCCCGGTTTTTCAAAGTAGCTTCCATGGATCCCCCTACGAAGGAAGAGCTTCGGAAGCCCTTTTTATGCCGTTATTTTGAAAAGATCCCGGAGGCAGGGAAGTTTATGTTTCTGGATTCCGGCTGGATGGATGAGGTCACAAGGAATTATCTTCTGGGAGAAATGGATGATAAGGTATACGGGCAGAGAATTGAGAGCATTCGCAGATTTGAACGGCAGCTTACGGACAATGGCTACCTTGTGATGAAATTCTTCTGCCATATCAGCAAAAAAGAGCAGAAAAAGCGGATTGAGTACCTGGAGGATAATGTAGATACCAGGTGGAGGGTCAGTGATAATGACAGGTGGCAGAACCATCATTATAAGCAGTGCCAGGAATGCTACAGCCGTTATCTGGAGGATACGAATTTTCCGGCAGCTCCCTGGTATGTGGTGGATGGCAGCAGTAAAAAGTGGGCTGAGCTTCAGACCCTTGAGCTTTTAACGGAAGGAATTGAAATTGCACTGCAAAATCAAAGTCTGGCAGTTCCTCTTTTGCAGAATGTTTTCCCTCTTGCAAAAATGCCCCTTTTGTCGGAGATCAGACTGGATAAATCCATTACAGAGGAAAAATATAAGGAAGAGCTTTCCAGACTGCAAAAGCATCTTGGAGAACTTCATAACAGGCTGTACCGCAAAAGAGTACCGGTGGTCATCGTTTATGAAGGCTGGGATGCAGCGGGAAAGGGCGGAAATATCAAAAGGATCACGGGAGCCCTTGATCCGAGAGGGTATGAGGTCCATCCCATTGCAAGTCCGGAACCCCATGAAAAGGCAAGGCATTATCTGTGGCGTTTCTGGACCAGGCTTCCAAAGACCGGCCATATTGCCATTTTTGACAGAAGCTGGTACGGCAGAGTGATGGTAGAGAGGCTGGAAGGCTTTTGCAGTGAAAATGACTGGAAAAGGGCCTACAATGAAATGAATGAATTTGAAAAGGAGCTTCATGACTGGGGCGCCGTGATCATCAAATTCTGGGTGCAGATCGATAAGGATACCCAGCTTGAGCGTTTTACCTTAAGACAAAATACGCCGGAAAAGAGGTGGAAGATCACAGACGAGGACTGGAGGAACCGGGATAAGTGGGATCAGTATGAGAGAGCAGTGAATGAAATGATCCAAAAGACCAGCACCACCTATGCTCCATGGCATATCCTGGAATCCACAGACAAAAAATATGCCCGTATCAAAGCGCTTAAGATCGTGATTGAAGAGCTTGAGAAGGTACTTTGAATTGCAAAGACGGATAATATATTTTATAATATAGAAGTTCAAAATGAAATACAGAAGCTTTCGACACAAATACAGGAGGAACGGTTATGATATCAGTATTAGAAGGCGGTGCATATCTGGTAAATGGAACAGAACTGATACCGGATGGCGCACAGGCACTTTATGAGGTTAAGAGCAGGACAGGCAGAGAGATCTCCAAGGAACAGGCAAAACAGGAAACCATGGCTTATGGGATCCTGAAGGAACATAATACTTCCGGAAATATGGATAAGCTGAAGATCAAGTTTGATAAGCTTACCTCACATGATATCACCTTTGTGGGAATTATCCAGACCGCCAGGGCATCGGGACTTGAGAAATTTCCAGTGCCCTATGTGCTTACAAACTGCCACAATTCCCTGTGCGCAGTGGGCGGAACTATTAATGAGGATGACCACATGTTTGGACTGACCTGTGCGAAAAAGTACGGCGGCGTTTATGTTCCTCCTCATCAGGCAGTCATCCATCAGTTTGCCAGAGAAATGCTTGCAGGCGGCGGCAGGATGATCCTGGGGTCTGATTCTCATACAAGATACGGAGCGCTTGGAACCATGGCAATGGGAGAAGGCGGCCCCGAGCTGGTAAAGCAGCTTCTTGGCCAGACCTATGACATTAATATGCCGGGAGTTGTGGGAGTTTACCTGACCGGAGAGCCGGTTAAGGGGGTAGGCCCGCAGGATGTGGCCCTTGCAATCATAGGAGAAGTATTTGGCAGCGGCTATGTGAAGAATAAAGTAATGGAATTTGTAGGGCCGGGAGTCGCGGCTCTGAGCGCAGATTTCAGGATCGGCATTGACGTTATGACTACGGAGACCACCTGTCTGTCCTCCATCTGGCAGACGGATGACAAGATCAAGGAATTTTACGAGATCCATGGCAGGGGAGAAGACTATAAGGAGTTAAAGCCGGGAGAGGCAGCATATTATGACGGAATGATCACCATTGATCTGGGCACCATAAAGCCTATGATCGCAATGCCCTTCCATCCCAGCAATACATACACCATTGAAGAGCTTAACGCAAATCTGATGGATATTCTGGAGGATGTAGAAAAAAGAGCGGCTGTTTCCCTGGACGGAGCAGTGGACTTTACCCTCAAAAACAAAGTCAGAAACGGGAAGCTGTTTGTGGATCAGGGGATCATTGCAGGCTGCGCAGGAGGAGGCTTTGAGAATATCTGTGCGGCAGCAGATATTATGAAGGGACAGTATATCGGCTCCGACGGATTTACCTTAAGCGTTTATCCGGCGTCTATGCCGATCTATATGGAACTGATAAAGAATGGCTGCGCGGCAGCCCTTATGGAAACGGGAGCCGTACTGAAAACGGCATTTTGCGGGCCTTGCTTTGGCGCAGGAGATACGCCGGCAAACAACGCATTCAGCATCCGCCATTCCACCAGAAACTTCCCGAACAGGGAAGGCTCCAAGCTGCAGAATGGGCAGATTGCTTCCGTGGCGCTTATGGATGCAAGGTCGATTGCGGCAACGGCGGCCAATAAGGGTATGCTTACATCGGCCACTGATTTTGACGGGCCTATGGGTAAATATCAGTATCATTTTGACGCCAATATTTATCAAAACAGAGTATTTGACTCTCATGGAGTGGCAGATCCCTCTGTGGAGATCCAGTTTGGGCCGAACATTAAGGACTGGCCCGCTATGGCAGCGCTTCCTGAAAACCTTGTGCTGCGTGTGGTTTCAGAAATCCATGATCCGGTGACGACAACGGATGAGCTGATCCCTTCGGGAGAAACCTCTTCCTACCGTTCCAATCCTCTGGGGCTTGCAGAATTTACCCTGTCCAGGAAGGATCCCGCTTATGTGGGACTGGCAAAGGATATTCAGGCAGCCCAGAAGGCTGTGATGGAGGGAAGCTGTCCTGTAGAGGCAAAGCCGGAGCTGAAGGAGATCATGGATACGATCCATACCCTGTATCCGGAAGTAGGAAAAGGAAATGTAGGCTTTGGGTCTACGATCTTTGCAGTAAAGCCGGGAGACGGCTCAGCCAGAGAGCAGGCTGCTTCCTGCCAGAAGGTACTGGGAGGATGGGCAAATATTGCAAATGAATATGCAACAAAGAGATACCGTTCCAACCTGATCAACTGGGGAATGCTTCCGTTTTTGATCGACGAGGGGAAGCTTCCTTTTCAGAATAAGGATTATCTGTTCTTCCCGGAGATCCGCAAAGCGGTAGAAGAAAAAGCGGAGGAGATCAAAGGATACCGGGTGGCAGACGGAAAGCTGACGCCGTTTACGGTAAGGCTGGGAGAGCTTACGGATGAAGAGCGCCAGATCATCCTGAAGGGATGCCTGATCAACTACAACAGAGTGTAGGCGCCTGTCAGCTCAGGTGAAAATGGTCTAACAGAGCGGAGATCAGAATTCCGGCCAAAAGCCAGAAGAGATTGAGCATGCAGGAAGAAATGCTGAGTGCAAAGCTTTGAAAGGGAATGATCATGACCGTGGCAGCAATCACAATGCCGGTGATCCCGTGAAAGGCCAGACTGTAATGTCTGCGGAACAGATAGTTTACAGCCTTAGAGAGACAGGAAATGGTGATCAGGGCACCGATGCCGCTTGGGAGCAGCACGGCAGGATCCAGACGTCCCAGTCCTGCAATAAAAGGAGTATAAAGGTTTAGAGGCATCAGCAGAGTAGAAAAGCTCATGCCGGGTGCGATCACGCTGACGGCAAAGCAGATTCCGCAGAAGAAATACCATAAAAAGCCGGGCGTAATGGAAACAGAATAGAGCTTAAGACAAATTAAAAGGGCAAATACCAGAGCCATGGAACAGACCATGGCCAGGTAGGAGCCCTTATTTCGTCCCCTGGTCCCGGCCTGAGCAAAAAGGGAGGGAAGCAGACCTGCAATCAGTCCCACAAAGAGACAGGTGGAAGGAGCAGAGTAGCTTTCCAGAAAAAAGGCCAGAACCTTTGCAACGCCCATAAAGCCTATGAGGGCGCCGGCCAGATAGGGAAACAGCAATTTTAAATGGGTTTTCCAGCATCCGGCAGGGTCTGCCAGAAGCTCCATAAGCGGCTTGTAAATGCCAAAAACAACGCTGAGGACGCCGCCGGATATTCCGGGAAGTACAGATCCAAGTCCGATAAGAGCGCCCTGGATCACCATCATCAAAAAATTTTGAAGGGAGCGCGGGGTGGAAAATCCTGTTTTCATAACGGCTTCCTTTCAGAAGTGCTCCCTATAGCTTATGTGAAAGGATCAGGCGGTATGTAGGAAAATTTTGAATAAAGATAGAAAAAAAGGCAAAACTATTTGCCATAGAACAATCCAAAGAAAGTAATAAGCGGAGGCAAGAAATGAAAAGACGAAGAAGAAATATTTCCAGAGAAAGGTTCCTTATGATCTCAGCATCTTTATTAGTGCTTGGATCCCTGACGGCTACCGGACTTTGGCTTGGAAGAGAAGATAACAGTCAAAATGAAGGCTATGTGGTAGACCTGAGCGCCATAGAAAACAGTGGGGCGGCAGGCGCTGCCAAGGAAGATGCGGCCAGCGTGAAGGAAAGCGTGGTAAGAGAAAACTCCCTTGCGGATGATCTTGATTATGATCCCTATTTTCAGGAGACCAATTCCCGAAGGGTAGAAAATCCCGATCAGTCTGAAAGCGACAGCATGTCCCAGCAGGATCCTTCTTCAAAGGAGCAGGAAAAAAGCGAGACTGCCAAAAAGGAAAAAGAAGGCGGGCAGCAGGAAGAGGACGGGCAGAACGAGCAGGATACAGATACACCGGCGCTTTCTACAGCCATGCAGCCGGCGCTTAATTTCAGCGATACGGATACCCTGATGTGGCCTGTGGTAGGAAATATCCTTGTAAATTACAGCATGGATAAAACCGTTTATTTTCCTACCCTGGATCAGTACAAATACAATCCGGCCATTATGATTGAAGCAACCCAGGGGGATCTGATCACAGCAGCCTGTGCAGGGAAGGTGACCAGTGTCTTTGAAGACCCCCAGATCGGAAATGCAGTGAAGATGGAGCTGGGTGGAGGATATGAGGTAACCTATGGACAGCTTACCGGGATCCTGGTATCGGAAGGAAGTTATGTGGCAGCCGGTGATGTGATTGCACAGGTGGCTGCACCTACCAAGTATTACAGCCTGGAAGGAACAAACGTATATTTTGCGCTGACCAAGGATGGGGAGCCTGTAAATCCCATGTCCAAGTTAAATTAAAAACAGGGAGAAAATGCTGATGTTGATCATTTTGGGCGGCAGGATCCTGACAATGTCAGGTCCCATATGGGAAAAAGGATATTTATGTATTGATCACGGCATAATTACGGAATTGGGGCCTATGGAAAATGGAGCCCCTTTTCCTTTGCCGGAGGGAAAGGATGTAACGGTGGTCAATGCCATTGGAAAGCTTGTCATGCCGGGGCTTGTGGAGGCACACTGTCACATGGGCATTACGGAGGAGAAAAAGGGAAAAGAAGGGGATGACTGTAATGAAACCGTTAATCCCATTACCCCCTATTTAAGGGCCATTGACGCCATTAATCCCATGGATGCAGCGTTTGATGATGCGCTGCGGGCGGGGATCACTTCGGCCATGATCGGACCGGGAAGCGCAAACGTGGTTGGCGGCACCTTTTCCTTCGTGAAAACCCATGGCAGATGCATTGACGATATGGTGGTCCTCTCACCGGCTGCAATGAAGGTGGCATTCGGGGAAAATCCAAAAGTAAATTATGAAGGGCAGGGGAAATCACCGGCTACCCGTATGGCCATTGCAGCAATGCTCCGGGAGGAACTGTTTCAGGCCAGAAAATACTATGAAAAAAAGATGGCCGGGATGAAAAAGGAGGAAGAAGATTTCAGGTTAGAACCATGGATCCCGGTTTTTGAGGGGAAAATCCCTTTAAAGGCTCATGTCCACAGGGCAGATGATATTCAGACGGCAATCCGTATTGCCAGGGAATTTGGCCTGGAAGCGACGCTGGATCATTGCAGTGAAGGACATCTGATCGCGCAGAAGGTCAGAGAAAGCGGATTTGCGGCCATTGTTGGGCCGGATCTTGCCAGCAGAAACAAGATAGAGGTGCAGAATATGGCGTTTAAGACCGTAGGACTTTTGAACCGGGCGGGAGTAAAAACAGCGATCACAACAGATCATCCTGTGTCGTTAATCCAGTCATTGCCGCTATGCGCAGGACTTGCAGTAAAATCAGGAATGGATGAAATGGAGGCGCTGAAATCCATTACCATCTACCCTGCGCAGATCTGCAGGGTGGATCAAAGAGTGGGATCTTTGGAAACCGGAAAGGATGGAGATGTTGCGATCTTTGACGGATCGCCCCTTAAAACAGAGACCAGAACGCTTTGCACGATCATCCAGGGAAAAATCGTATATGCGGATGAAAGCTTTTCTTTACCGCAGGGAGAAAACACATTATAATGAAGGCATGTGTTATTTACATTTTGGAAACGGAAAGAATATGAAGATACAAAGGCGTCATAAAATAGGGATAAGCTTTTTTCTTCTTTTGGCTGTGATGCTGACCGGCTGCACTGGTCAGGAAAACAGCGTCCAGAAACAGGAGGAAGCAGCACCGGTGAGTATGGAAGAAGAGCCTGATCTGAATTACGAGATACCGGTGAGCGTGCCAGGGATCCTGGTGGATCAGCTCGGCTACATAAAGGAAGGAACCAAGATCGCCGTTTTCTGCGGGAATGAGGTGCCGGAGGAATTTTATGTGGTAAATCAGGATACGGGAGAAGTTGTCTATACCGGTTTTGCAGAAGAGAAAGAGGAGCAGAAGGCGGGAGAAAAGCAGATTAGTTACGGAGATTTTTCGGATTTTCAGGTGGAGGGAACCTATTATCTGGAAACGGCAGCTCTTGGAAGATCCTATTACTTTACCATTAAGGAGGATCTTTACGGGGATATTTTCCGGGAAGCTTTTAAGCAATACTACTATAACCGCTGCGGGATGACACTGACCAGGGAATATGCCGGCGACCTTTCCCACAATGCCTGCCATACGGGAAAGGCGGTCCTGCGGGAGGATGTTTCTGCCTACAGAGATGTAAGCGGAGGCTGGCATCAGGATCAAAACGGGTCTAAGAATGTGGTAAAGGCTGCCAAAAGCATGGGGATCATGCTGCTGGCCTATGAGCTGTACGGAGATGCCTTCGGGGATGATATGGAGATCCCGGAAAGCGGAAATGGGATCCCGGATCTTCTGGATGAAATGCGCTATGAAACAGAATGGCTGCTGAAAATGCAGGAGGCCCAGACCGGCGCGGTGTACCAGGGGGTGACAATGTATCAGCAGGGAACCTATATAGAGCCGCCGGATATGGAGACAGCCAAGGCGTTTGCCATGGTACTTGCAAAATTCAGCTATCTGTATCAGAGCTATGACGAAGAATACGCGACGGAGTGCCTGAAGGCTGCCGACAGGGCTTTTCAGTACGCCAGGCTGAATGATTCCGAAAAGGATCAGGAGGATCCTTTTTATTTTGCGGCGGCGGCGGAGCTTTACCGGGCGTCCGGACAGCAGTATCTGTACACCCTTACAGCGGAATATCTGGAACAGACTTTAATGGAAAACAAGGAGGAGCTGGATGATATCACCTTCCTTGGATATGTTACCTATATTTCCACCAAGCAGAGGGTAGATCTGAATGACTGTGAGAAGATCACAAAAATCCTGATGGAGCAGGCGGAGGAGGTATCTGATCTGACAAGGGAAAATCCGTATCTTGTGAGCAGCAGGGATACTTCAGATCATATGGAGCTGCTTGACCATGTTATGAAGATCACAATGGTGAATTATATGATTGCAAATCATGAGTATGAGACTGTGATTGAAAATCATCTGCATTATTTTCTGGGAAGAAACGAGCAGGCCATTTGTTACCTAGATCATGTGGGACAGAAAAATTACAGCCAGATCGATGAAGGATTGGGCATTATGAACCAGTTTGAAGCGGACAGCAAGCTGATTTTTGTGTTAAGTGAAATTGTGTGCACCTATGGCTCATAAGGGCATTTTTTGCAATATGAGGGGCAGATTATCCCATTTTAGTATGGAAGAAAATGGCGTATCTTAATAAATAGAGGTTCTGGAAAGGAGAAAAGGATCAATGAAAGTTGTGGTACTAGCCGGAGGAATCAGTACGGAAAGAGATGTGTCTCTCAGCTCAGGGACAATGATCTATCATGCGCTTAAGAAAAGAGGATATGAAGCAATCATTCTGGATGTATATCTTGGATATGAGTGGGAGGATCAGGAAGAGGAGAAGGACTGCACCAGAGTCTTTACGAAGAAGAAGGACTGGGCGGAAAAAATAGGCGCCATTGCTGAGACAAATCCGAATATAGAGCAGATAAAGGCATTAAGACCGGATGGAGATAAGAATTTCTTCGGCCCCAATGTGATCAGGCTGTGTCAGCAGGCTGATGTGGTATTCATGGCGTTACATGGGGAAAATGGAGAAAATGGGAAAATACAGGCGTGCTTTGACCTGATGGGCATCACTTATACAGGAACGGACTATGTCAGCAGCGCTCTTGCCATGGATAAGGGACTTTCCAAGGAACTGTTTGTGTTAAATAAGATTCCAACCCCCAAGGGTTTTCGGATGAAAAAGGAAGAGTGGCAAAGAGGGGGAGAGGCGCCGCTTCTGCCCTGCGTGGTGAAAACCTGCTGCGGAGGATCCAGTGTAGGCGTCAGCATTGTGCGCAAAAATGAGGAATATGAAAAGGCTCTTTTGGATGCATTTCTCTATGGCGATGAAGTGGTTGTGGAGCAGTACATAGAGGGAAGAGAATTTTCAGTAGGAGTGATGGATGGAAAGGCGCTTCCCATCATTGAAATCGCTCCCCTGGTAGGATTTTATGATTATAAGAATAAGTATCAGGCGGGATCCACAGTGGAAACCTGTCCGGCCTATCTGCCTGAGGAAAAGAGCAGCGAGATGCAGGGGTATGCAGAGGCTGCATTTAAAGCCTTAAGACTGCGGAATTATGCGAGAATGGATTTCATGATGGGAAAAGAAGGAGATATTTACTGCCTGGAGGCAAATACGCTTCCGGGAATGACGCCCACCTCCCTTCTGCCGCAGGAAGCAGCCGCAGCGGGAATGGATTTTGAAAGCCTGTGCGAGGAGATCCTGAAAACGGCATTACGATAAAGAAAGAAGGAATATGGATCATGAAGAATATGACGATGGGGAAGATCGCAGCAGCCTGTAAGGGACAGCTTTATCTTCCGGGAAAAGAGCAGCCGTGCAGCCAGGAGGAAGGGGACTTTTACAGGAACGGCGAAGAAATAAAAAGCGTTACGATCGACTCCAGAAAGGTGGAACAGGGCAGTCTTTTTATTGCAACCAGAGGAGAGCGGGTGGACGGACACAGCTTCATTCCCTCCGCCATATCTTCCGGGGCAATGGGGATTTTGTGTGAGGAAAAGCCGGAAAAATGTGAGGTACCGTATATCCTGGTGGAGGACTCCTTTGCGGCCCTGCGGGCTCTTGCAGAATATTACAGAAGCCAGTTATCCATTAAGGTAGTAGGAATTACGGGAAGTGTGGGCAAGACCAGCACAAAGGAATTTGTTGCATCCGTTCTTTCAGAAAAATACTGCGTGCACAAGACCCAGGGGAATTTTAATAACGAGATCGGCCTTCCGCTTACCGTGCTTTCCATCAGACAGGAGCATGAGATTGCCGTTCTGGAAATGGGGATCAGCAATTTCGGAGAAATGCACAGACTCAGCAGGATTGCCAGACCGGATGTGTGTGTGATGACAAACATCGGACATTGTCATCTGGAGTTTTTGGGATCAAGAGAAGGGATCCTGAAAGCAAAATCAGAGATATTTGATTTTATGAACCCTGACGGATATGTAGTGGTAAACGGAGATGATGATCTGCTGAATCAAATGGAGCAGAAGAGCAGCCATCCGGTGATCCGCTACGGGCTTAAGTGTGAAAATGATTATTATGCTTCACAGGTAATGAGCAGGGGGCTTTTGGGAAGCCAGGCGCTGTTTCACGGGGACTTAAAGGTATTCCCGGTAGAAGTGCCGCTGCCGGGGGAGCATATGGTAGGAAATGCGCTGGCGGCAGCAGCAGTAGGAATTTTGTTCGGTCTTACCATAGAAGAGATCCAGAAAGGGATCAAAGAGGTAAAGGCTGTCAGCGGGCGCAGCAACATTATCCGCCTGAGGGATTATGTTGTGATCGATGACTGCTATAACGCAAATCCGGTGTCCATGCGGGCGGCTATTGACCTTCTGGGAACTGCTATCGGAAGAAAGGTGGCGATCCTGGGAGATATGCTGGAGCTTGGAACAGATGAAAAAAGGCTGCACCGGGAAATCGGAACCTATGTCATGGAAAAAGAAATCGATGTTCTGATCTGCGTAGGAGCGCTGGGCAAAGAAATCTTTGATCAGGCAGATCAGGAGCATGTGAACGGAAAAGGCTCCCATAAGGCAGAGCTTTATTACTTTGCTACCTTACAGGAGGCAGAGAAGAAGCTTTTGGACATTTTAAAACCGGGAGACTCTATTTTGCTGAAAGCCTCCCATGGCATGCATTTTGAAAAACTGGTTGAAATGCTTCAGGATATCTAAACAAGCTCTTTATTCTTAAAATAGGTTTCCTTTATGATGTTCTGGGTGTAAACGCCCAGATGCTTGCGCTCCTCTTTGGAAAGCTCGGCGGGATAAATGGGTTTCCCATATTCTAAGACCACATGTGCCTTTTTGATCTTGGGAATATGATCCTCAAAGATCTGGGCGGAATTGTTAATGGACATAGGAATAATGGGACAGCCGGTCTTTTCCGCAATCTTGAAGCTTCCCTCATGAAATTCCATAAAGGTATCATTTACCCGGTTTCTGGTTCCCTCCGGGAAAATACAGATGGAAATACCGGATTTTACCTTTTCAATGGCAGTCAATATGGTTTTCAGCCCCTGCTTAATATCCTTTCTGTCAAGGAAAAGGCAGTGAAGGTTTTTCATCCAGTTGGACAGCAGAGGGTATCTGAGCATTTCCTTTTTGGCAATATAGCCGGTAGGGCGGGGAACTCTGATGTAGGTGATCAAAATATCAAAATAGCTTCTATGGTTTCCAATGTAAAGAACGGGAACGTCCTTAGGAACGTTTTCTTCCCCGATTACGGTGACAGAGGTGCCGGCCAGAAACAGGCACACCCGGAAGGCCCAGTTTACAATAGCCAGGGAGCTTTTGCTTTTCAGATCCATATTAAATTTTCCAATGATCCATTCAATAAAGAGAAGAGGAATGGAAAGCACTAAAAATAAAATAACAAATGTGGCAACAAGTAAAAAGCGTATCATACCTTTATATCCTTCCTTAAAATTGTCTCATTTAGTATATACTAGTAAAAAATGTTTCGCAACGAAGAATTTGGGGAATTCGATTTTCACCAAGGGAACATAGACGAAAATAGGAAATTTTGGTATAGTAAAAAAGAAAAGAACGCTGTCATATGGAAACAGCATTTGTGGGAAAGGTGAAAAAGAAATGGATAAGATAGCAGTACTGATTCCTTGCTATAACGAAGAGAAAACCATTGCCAAGGTGGTGGCAGATGCAAAAGCGGCATTACCGGAGGCAGTGATCTATGTATATGATAATAATTCCACTGACAAAACGGCGGAAATAGCGCAGACAGCAGGAGCGGTGATCCGCAGGGAGTATATGCAGGGCAAGGGAAACGTGATCAGAAGAATGTTCCGCGAGATAGAAGCCCAGTGTTATATCATGGTGGACGGTGATGATACTTATCCAATGGAGTTTGCTCCGCAAATGGTAGAAAGGGTTCTGGAATATCATGCGGACATGGTTGTAGGGGACAGGCTTTCTTCGACCTATTTTGAAGAAAACAAGAGGCCCTTTCACAATATGGGAAACAGCCTTGTCAGGGCAAGCATCAACAGACTCTTTGGCTGTGACGTCAAGGATATTATGACGGGCTTCCGCGCATTCAGCTACGGATTTGTCAAGACATTTCCGGTTTTATCCAAGGGATTTGAAATTGAAACGGAAATGACCATCCATGCGGTTTATAACCATATGCAGATCGATAACGTGATCGTGGATTACAGGGACAGGCCGGAAGGAAGCGTTTCCAAGCTGAACACTTATTCTGATGGCTTTAAGGTTCTCGGCACGATCTTCAGGCTGTACCGGGATTATAAGCCCTTCGGGTTCTTTTCCATGTTTGCGCTGCTGCTTGCAGTGATTTCCGCATTGTTCTTTATCCCGGTGCTGACGGAATTTATGAGGACGGGACTGGTGATGAAGTTCCCCACGCTGATCGTCTGCTGCTTTGTGATGCTGGCGGCGATCCAGTCCTTTTTTACAGGGCTGATGCTTTCCAATATGGCAATGAAAAACAGAAGAGACTTTGAATACAGATTTAATCTGTTCTGTGAAAAAGAAAGACGGCAGAGGGAATAGAAGGAGGAAACATTAATTTGAAAAAACTGCTTTCAAGATGGTATCTGGTGATCACAGCAGGTTTTCTGCTTTTTGCGCTGCTGGTGTTTGGCATTTGCGGAGAGGACAGTATCATTGCGATCCATGATAATCTGGATCTGTTTGTGCCGCAGTACCAGATGATGAAGGATACCGGAACATTCTTTTCCCATAATGCATCCGTGCCTTTTCTGGGAGGGATCAGCAGAGATGTGCTTCCCTCGGAGTTTTCCCTTTATACCATCCTTTATATGATCCTGCCGGTTTATCCCGCTTATGTAGCCGGTTACCTGATAAAGATCCTTGTGGCATTGTTTTCCTGTATTCTGCTTGCAAAGGATTTCTGCGCGAACAGCTATGCAAAGTACAGGCCCATTGCGTGGCTGTGTGCGCTTTCCTATGGCGTTTTAAATGTTTTTCCCAACTTCGGGATCCCTTTTGCTTCGATCCCCTTAGTTGTTTATCTTCTCAGAAGGATCTATCATGGGGCAGAGTTTAAAAAGATCCTGCCTTTCTATGTGGCTTTGTTCTTCTATCCTTTTGTATCCTATTTTTCCTATTTTGGCCTTTTTATCCTGGCGTATATGGCAGTGGCGTTTATCTGGCTCTGGATCAGGGACAGAAAGTTTCCCGCAAGGATCCTGCTTGCCATTTTGATCCTTTCCGTGGGCTGCATCCTGTTTGAATACCGCCTGTTTGGAACCATGCTCTTTGGGCAGGAAGAAACCATAAGATCTACCATGGAGGCCGGCAGCATGTCTGCGGGAGAAATCCTTTTCATGATCATTGACAGCTTTTTAAAGGGAATGTTCCATACGGAAAGCATGCACACTTATCTGGTGCTGCCGGTCTGTATGATCTATTTCTTTTATTTAAACGGTTCCTATCTGGTTCAAAAGAAGGGAAAAGCAATTTTCCATGATGTTTACAACCTGCTGATGCTGGTGCTTTTGTTTAACAGTGTGATCTATGGGATTTATTACTGGGAAGGCTTCAGAAAGCTGGTGGAAACGATCTGTCCTCCCTTAACAGGATGGCAGTTTAACCGGACTATTTTTTTCAGCCCGTTTATATGGTATGCGGCCTTTTTCCTGGTGCTGAAAAGGCTTTATGACAATGGAAAACAAATTTTGAAAGGCGCTGCCAACCTGCTCTCCGTGGCGGCTGTCCTTATCATTGTACTAGGGGGAGGCAGGTACAATGATCTTTATCATACCTGCTACAGCAAAGCCTATGAACTGCTGAAAGGGCAGAAAACAGACCAGCTCAGCTTTGCAGAATTTTATTCTGAGGAGCTGTTTGAAAAAGCAAAGGAGGACATTGATTATGAGGGGCAGTGGTCGGCAGCTTATGGATTTTATCCGGCAACCCTGGAATACAATGGCATTGCAACCTTAGACGGATATCTGGGCTTTTACTCCCAGTTATATAAAGAAGAATTCCGCAAGATGATAGCGCCGGCCCTTGACAGGGTAGAGGCAAGCAGGGAATATTTTGATACCTGGGGGGCAAGGGCATATCTTTATTCCGGAACAGATCTTTCCATTGTGAACGGAACCAGAAGCTATGAGATAACTGACAGAAATCTCTATCTGGATGTGGATGCCTTTAAAGCCCTTGGAGGGCGCTATATCTTTTCCAGAATAGAGCTTGAAAATGCACAGGAGATCGGACTGACCCTGGAAGGGATTTATACCCACGAAAGCTCTCCCTATACTTTATATGTATACCGGACAACCTCACGTTATCAGACAAAGGAGCATTCCGACCTTTCCTATGAGGAGCGAAAGGCGACCAGCTATGATAAGGAGCTTTTGAAAACGCAGATCAAAACCCTGTTAGAGCTGGCGCAGGAGGACAGTGACGAGCATCAGGATGAGGTGAGAGAGGCCTATGAGCTTTTGGTTGAGGAGCTCAGAAAGCTTTCAACGGCAAATGCCATGGCAGAGATCACCTATGATCAGGATGTGCTGTCTGAGGAAGCGGCAGAAAAAAAAGAGCAGACCGTTGCAGATATTGTGGAATGTTCAGATGAAGCCTATATTTCCTTAAGGGAAATTGCAAAGTCTCCTTACCGGAAGGTGTTAGAGGAATATCTGGCTCCTTCTTATGTGGATGCGCTTGCGGAGTATGTGGAGGAGACGGACAGGGAAAAGGAGATCGCTTTAAAGGAGAACAGCCTGGAGCAGGAATATGCCCAGGCGGCACAGGAGGAATATTCTTTTGAGTATCAGGGAGAGGAATGGACCGTACAGCGCTTTACACAGGAAATGGACTCCCTTTCCCAGGAGGATACGGCGGCAATTTATCAGGGGCTAAACAAAGAGAGGAATGCCGTACTGGGTGAAATTTATCTGGAGCTGGTGGCCTTGCGCAACGAGGAAGCACAGATCAACGGCTATGATAATTATGCGGAATATGCTTATGAAAATCTCTATATCAGGGATTATACCTTAAAGGATGCCAAGGATTTATTCCGGGAAATACGAAAAGAAGTGGTTCCGGTCCTTACGGATATCAGGGAATACCTTACAGAAGAAGGGGCAAAATATCAGGAGATATACAATTCCCAGATCACAGTAGACCAAAATGATATTTTCCCGGCCATCCGTCCGTATCTGGAGCAGGTAGACCCGGAGCTTACAGAGGCGATGGACCATATGTTGTCCTGCGGGCTTTATGATGTGGAAGAGGGAGCCTATAAGGCGCAGGTAGGGTTTACCACAGATCTGAACTACTATGGAGACGCCTTTATCTTTCTGGATCCCGATGGGACATATTACGATTACACGGTATCTGTCCATGAATTTGGACACTACAACAGATTTTATCATAATACAGAAGGACTTTTAGAACAGGGAAATAATGTGGATCTGTCGGAGATTCACTCCCAGGGGTTAGAGGTTCTGCTTGCGGATCGCATGGGACAGATCGTATCAAAGGAAACGCTGGAGGAAGCAGACTTTAGCAGGGAAGAACTGAATGAGGCAATAACGCTGATGCAGCTTTATGATGTGGCGGGGGCGCTTACACAGGTGGCGCTGATCTCAGACTTTGAGATACAGGTTTATGAAAATCCTGAGATGTCTCTGGAGGAAATGGCAAAGCTGTACTATAATCTTTCGGCTAAATACGGCTTTTACTATGTTTCCCAGATCACATCCCTTTATGACTGGTCAGAAGTGCCGCATCTGTATAACAGTCCGTGCTACTATATTTCCTATTTGACGTCGGCTCTTTCCAGTCTGGATCTGTTTACCCTTTCCGGTGAGGACAGGCATGCAGCTGTAGAAACCTACATGGAGCTTACCACGCTGCCGTCCTATGTTCCTTACTGCAGCGGCATAGAGAGCGTGGGATTAAGGGATATTTTTGAAAAGGGTGTTCCGGGGGAGATACTGAAGGAAGTGAATGAAAGACTTCAGGAAGATTATAAAGATCAATAGAAAAGGAGCTGCTATACAAAAATGTATAGCGGCTCCTTTTTGTTATATTGGATACAAAAAATATATTCTTTAATCAAATCGTTGATTTGCAATTTCAAATTCTCTGATAAGACCTCTGAGGAGTTTGTTCTGCTCATCGGTCAGTGCAAGACTCTGGATTTTCATATTATCAGATAACCCTAATAGATAATCAGACGAAACATTAAATAGTTGACATATATGAACTAGAATTTCAAGGGATGGGTATTTGATGCCTTGTTCATACGCGGAGATAGTGCTTTTTACTAATCCTAGACGATTAGCGAGCTGCTCCTGAGTCATTTTTTGAGAAATACGAAGTTCTTTAATTTTTTCTCCCATGAAAATCATATTTGTCCTCGTTTCCAGATATGCCTTTTCTAAGCTGTTTGATGTTATATCAAAGTATAATCCAGAAAAGTACACTTAAAGAAAACACATATACCGATAGTTGACTGTGGAAAATGTTGTGATATACTTTAATAGTAATTTGTATTCTATATTTTTTATAAAGGAGCAATCACAATGAAAAGACCATTTTTATCAACAGTATTTATTGTATCAGTCTCAAGTATGCTTTTCTTAACGGCTTGTAGTGCAAGTAATGGACAAAGTAATGAGAGTACAGAAGTAGAAAATCAAGAAGAAAAACTAGAACAGGAGGAAAACACGGGGAAGGAAGAAAAAAATGTAGAAGAGCAGGAAGAAGAAAAATCTGTGGATAATACGGAGCCTTCGCTCAGTTTAAAAGAACAATATGAGAAGGATTATGATTATCTGTTATATTATGATAGCAATTCATATAGCCTGGCAGCAGCATTTAATTATCCTCATTTGTCAAGAATGTATTTTGATAATTCTAGTGAGTATCCATCAAATTATTCTTTTTATGATGAAGATACAGGAGAAACTTTGACTATTTCTGCACAGCGATATGAAATAACAGAGGATAATAATTTAGTATTTACAGAGTACCCAGGGTATTCGGTGACATACTCTTTAGAGGAAAAAGGATCATTAGAAACAGTATTTGGAACTGCACACATCTATGATGCAATAAGTGATAGTGCACAGCATTATGAAACGGCATTTTTGGAGACGGAAGATAGCAATATTGTAGTAATGTTGTCATGTGATCAATATGAAGGAAAAATAGAAAATCAGGTAGATGTGCTTTTTACACCTATAGAAGAGTCAGAGATAAATAAAATATCAGTAGATGAAAATCAAATTGAAGTGCCAGATACATATAAGGCGTATATAGAAGGAAATGGTTGGATTATGGGAGAGCCTGCACGAGCATTAGGATTTAATCCACTTACTAAGGAATGGCGCATGGGTCAGTCATCATGGATTTCAGATTATGATAATATATATAATTATTATAGAGCGGAAAATTCTGCTGGAGAAACCTTGATGATAACAAAAGAGCGTAATGCATATAATTATTTCTTTGGACGTGGATTGGTAAGTAAAGAAGAAAAAGCTGAAGTTTCGACTCCATTTGGTGTGGCAAAGGTCTATAGTATAATTCGCCAGGATACAAATACGCCGACGCAGGAAGAGGTTGCTTTAATAAATAATCAAGGTGTTAATATTGTTTTTGAATATTATACAGCTGGAAATACATCTGATGCTGGATACACAGGAAGACTTGAAGAATTACTGCCGCAACTTTTTGAGTAAAGCTCTTTATAATTTGAAAAACTGCTGCTCAATGAACAAAGTTCATAAAGCAGCAGTTTTTTTTGCTTTATAATGGTTTATATTGTAGAAAATTTCAGATCTTCTCGCCTCTTCTGTACTTGCCGACAACCTTCTGAATACGCTCGCTGGGATTAAGCAGGTCGCTGATGGAAGCATCATGGTTTAAGGTATCGATCAGATATGCAATATACTTGCTCATGTCGCAGTCGATATACCATTCACGCTTTAAAAGCTCCGGAGTCTGGTAGATCAGGTTGGTGGTGAGCACTCTGTCGATAATACCGCTCTCATAAGCCTTGTCAAAGCGCTCAAGCCCGTTGGTAAAAAGACCGAAGGTGGTGCAGATAAAGATCTTGCGGGCCTTCCGTTCCTTTAAGGCGGTGGCGACCTCCAGCACGCTTTCGCCGGAAGAAATCATATCATCGATAATTACCATATCCTTGCCTTCCACATCCGTTCCAAGAAATTCATGGGCAACAATGGGATTGCGTCCGTTTACAATGCGGGTATAATCACGCCGCTTGTAGAACATACCCATATCAAGTCCCAGTACGTTAGCCATATAAATAGCACGTCCCATACCGCCTTCATCAGGGCTGATGACCATCATATGATCGGAATCAAGCTGAAGGTCAGGTACATGCTTTAAAAGACCCTTAATAAACTGATAAGTGGGCTGGACGGTTTCAAAACCGTGAAGTGGAATTGCATTTTGCACTCTGGGGTCGTGGGCGTCAAAGGTGACGATATTGTCTACGCCCATATGAACCATTTCCTGAAGGGCCAGCGCACAGTCAAGGGATTCTCTGGCGGTTCTCTTATGCTGTCTGCTTTCATAAAGGAAGGGCATGATTACCGTGATCCGTCTTGCCTTGCCGCCTACTGCAGCAATAATTCTTTTCAGATCCTGATAGTGATCGTCCGGGGACATATGATTTTCATGTCCGCACAGAGAATAGGTCAGGCTGTAATTGGCTACATCTACAAGAATATAAAGATCGCTTCCGCGGACGGACTCTAAAATAACTCCCTTTGCCTCTCCGGTACCAAAACGGGGAACCTTGGTCTGTAAGATATAGGAGTCGCGCTGATAGCCGGCAAAGGCCAGGCTGTTTTTATGCTCGCTTTCGCGGACGGTACGCCACTTTACCAGATAATCATTTACTTTTTCTCCCAGGGACCTACAGCCCTCAAGAGGGATGATTCCAAGAGAACCTACAGGAATAGTCTCCAAGTTTCTTGTTTCTTCACGTTGCGCCATGAAGGTACCTCACTTTCTGTTTTGCAGTCTTTTTTTTAGCATCCGGATGTCAGGCCCGGTAAACTTACATATGGAATACTGATTGGTCAACCTGGAAAAAACACGGTCAGAATAACGGTTTCGTATATCCTCCAGGGATAAATTCGTTGAAATAATCGTAGATTTCTGTCTCAGATGCCTCTCGTTTAAAAGGGAAAAAAACTGAGAAGCGGTCATATTGCCAGTGTATTCTGTCCCCAGATCATCAATGATAAGCAGGTCGCAGGAAAGAAGATCCTCATGGACGTTCTGCGCTTCTGTATTTTTATAATCAAATCTGCTGCGGGAAAGATGATCAAATAATTCAGCGGCGCTGAAATAAATAACAGAATGGCCGGATTCGATCAGATCTTTTGCGATACAGCCGGATAAAAAGGATTTGCCCGTACCCACTGTACCATAAAATAATAAATTGTGGTAGTCTAAATCAAAAGATTTGAGAAATTGTTGACACGCGGCAACAGCATTCTGGAACCGAGTCAGATCTTCGCCCTGATAATAGGAATAAGAAAGAGTATCCCAGTTTTCTTTTTCAAGCTGGGAACGGATACCGGACTGCTCATAGAGAAGATCGATAACAGCCTGCCTGAAACAGTGGCATTTGACGCCGTCACGGTAGCCGGTGTCCTTACAATCGGGACAGTCGTAAATAGGATCAAGATAATCTGCGGGAAGAGAAGCCTGTGCAAGAAGCTGCTTTTTCTGGGCAGAAAGCTCACTGACCGTTTCATGCAGCTTTGTGAGCGCCGAAGTGTCGCCTTCTAACAGCTTCCTGCCCTGCATGACGCAGACGGAAGCGATCTGATCAGACAGCTGCTTATAACCGGGAACATGTTCTTTCACATAAGCGCTGCGCTCCTCAAGAAGATGTCTGTTTTTGGTTTGTCTATCCTCATATTCACGCATGATAGCGTCGTATTTCGCATTACTGATTGCCACAATGTTCTCCTTTTTGCAAGCAAAGATAAAATCAGTTGCTGATAAGCTCCTTTTCCAGAGCATCAAAATCATAATCATTATGTAAAAACTGATTAAATTGTCCGGCATTCCCGGAAGAGGTACGGGGCGCTGCCAAGCGGTTTTTCTGATAAGCTTCATCCAGAGCCTTAATGTCGGAAACGTGATGAACCTTTTTCTGGTACCAGCTGTTTAAAATACTGTCTGCATATTCAAAACGATGCTTGTCCGTGGCCATTACCGTACGGCTGCAGGCTTCCTGAATGACGGCTGGTTCAAAGCCGTATTCCCGTGACCATTTCATGGCATAGGAAACCTCTGTCCTTGTGGGAGTGCCTGACTTTCCAAGGGCTTTCATCACATCATAAACGGTTTTATCATATTTCTGGATTGCCTTTGCTGCCTGCTTCGGGGTTTTGATCCCTTCCTCTGCCCAGCTTATGGCAACTTTTTCAATATAACGGAAGTCCTTTTTCCCCTTATCAACACAATATTGAATGAGATAATCGATCAGATCCTCTGAAAATCCCAGCTTATCCGTAAAGAACAGGATCGTCTTGATCTCTGATGCCCCAAGGGGCTTGCCCAGATACTGTTCCGCAACAAAAATAAGCTGCGAGGTCTCCTCGCGGTCCTTAAATTCCCTGAGCTGGTCTAAGCTGTATACAGGCTTTGCAAAGTCCTTTTCCGGCTCCCTGGAAGGCGTAATGCGTGCCTCTTTTAAGGAAACTACCGGAGTAAGGACAGAGGCGGGCTGGGCCTTTCTTAAAGAGGGATTCAGGAGCAGAATGCCGCAAAGGGTCTTGGCCTGGTCGAATTCCAGGGAAAGAAGTCCTGCTTTTTCCCAATATTTCAGCGCACGGAGAACATCCTTTTCCGTGTGGTTAAATTTATCGGCAATATCGGATACACTGGTGGTAAGCCCTGCGGTCATCATGCGGAGAAGATAAAGATAGACCTTGATCTGCGCATCATTGGCATCCTTCATATATTCGTCAATAAAAAAATTAGAGACCACGGTTACATCTCCGCCGCCCGAATTCAAAATCTTAAAACAACCCATTAGGTTCACCTGACCTTATCCATATTTACATCATTGAAAGCATGTTGAATTATAACACAAGCCCCCTCAAAATAAAATAGGAAAAATGACAAAAAATCCAGTGTTTTCAAGGGTTCTGGCGAAATGTGGACAGTGTGGACAATGTGGATATCAGGAGAAAGATCAGGCTTTTAAAGTAAAAAATATCCACAGTTGCAGGACGTAAAATTCAGCCCTGAAATGTGGATATTGTGGATAATTAAGCCTTAAGAAGATTTTCCCCGATGTTTACCACATCTCCGGCTCCCATAGTTATCAACAAATCACCGGGGGTACAATTTTCCAAAATAAATTTTTGAATCTGCTCAAAGGACGGAAAATAGTAACAGGTTTTCCCCAGGGCAGTGATCTGATCCTTCAGGGTTTCGGAGCTGATGCCCAGGTTATCGGTCTCCCTGGCCGGATAAATATCAGCCAGAATCACCTGATCAGCCAGGGAAAGGGCTTTTGCAAAGTCCTGCATAAAAGCCTTGGTCCTGGTGTAGGTATGAGGCTGGAACACGCACCAGAGGGTCTTGTGGGGATAATTTGCAGCAGCCTTTAAAGTTGCAGTAATTTCTGTGGGATGATGAGCATAATCATCTATTATAACAATACCGTTTACTTTTCCCTTGTATTCAAAACGTCTGTCGGTTCCGCTAAAGGAGGACAAGGCATTCTTTAGGGTTTCATAGGGAATGGAAAACAGATCGGAAAGAGCAATAGCAGCCAGTGCATTCAGGACATTGTGCTCTCCCGGAACCTTCAGGGTAAAACGTTCTTTTTCTGCAGAGCCTTTGCGGCAGAGGGTAAAGGAAGCACAGCCGGCTTCATCATAAACGATGTCTTCAGGGAAATAATCTGCGTGGGGGGTCTGCCCGAAGGTTACCACATTGCAGGTAAGCCCCTCCAGGATCGTTTCCTTATGAGGAATGTCATCACCAATGATCAGGGTGCCATCACTTGGAAGGAGGGAAGCAAAACGGTGGAAGGAATTTCTGATGTCATCAATATCCTTAAAGAAATCCAGATGATCTTCCTCCACATTTAGGATGATCCCGATCTTTGGGAAAAAGCTGAGAAAGCTGTTGGTATACTCACAGGCTTCCGTAACAAAAAAATCGGAATGGCCAATTCGGACATTGCCTCCTATGGATTTCAGAATGCCGCCGATGGAAAGCGTAGGATCCGCATCCGCCGCCAGCAGAATTTCGGATACCATGGAGGTGGTAGTGGTTTTGCCGTGGGTGCCCGATATGGCAACGGGAAGCTTGTAGTTGCGCATCATCTGCCCGAGAAGCTCTGCACGGGTCAGGGAAGGGATCGCAAGCTGTTTCATGGCTGCATATTCGGGATTGTCAGGGTGGATCGCGCTGGTATATACCACAAGGTCGGGACGATCCGCAAGGTTTTCCGCCTTTTGACCGTAATAGATCACGGCGCCTTTCTGTTCCAGGTGCTCGGTAAGAGGAGATTTTTTGGCATCAGAGCCGGATACGGAAAAGCCTTCCTCCAAAAGAATTTCGGCAAGGCCGCTCATGCTGATGCCCCCGATTCCGATAAAATGTATGTGACAGGGATGGTTGAAATTAATCTGATACATAAAAATCCTTTCCTGGTGGGATATGTCCCGCTTCCTAATACAATATTGTTAACCTAATTATATATAAATACACAGTAAAAACAAATGGCATTTTAAACAAAAACCGCTTTTTAAAAGGGATTATGGACGCTTTCTTGTAAAAATCCCGAAAAGAAAAGAAAGGAGGATGTAAAATATTGTAAAAAATTTACATAAAACCATTGGGAATGTTGAATAAATTTGTAAAAAATATTCACTTTTATATCAATCTATGATATACTATTCCTACGTTTAAAAATTGGTACTCATATCAATAACAGTAACAAAATTACTTGTAAGAGGTGATGACATGATTAAAAAGGAAATGATTGCCATGTTACTGGCAGGTGGCCAGGGAAGCCGACTGGGGGTTCTTACATCTAAAGTTGCCAAGCCTGCGGTATCTTTTGGGGGAAAATACCGCATTATCGACTTTCCGCTCAGTAACTGTATCAATTCAGGAGTAGATACAGTAGGAGTTTTAACACAATATCAGCCACTCAGATTGAATACGCATATCGGTATCGGTATCCCGTGGGATCTGGACAAGAATATCGGAGGCGTGACCATTCTTCCTCCTTACGAAAAGGTCGTTAACAGCGAATGGTATACCGGAACGGCCAATGCGATCTATCAGAATCTGGATTATATGGACAGCTTTAATCCCGACTATATCCTGATCCTTTCCGGAGATCATATTTACAAGATGGATTATGAGACCATGCTGGACTTCCACAAGGAGAAAGGCGCAGATGTGACCATTGCTGTTATGCCGGTTCCCATTGAGGAGGCAAAGCGGTTTGGAATTATGATCACAGACGAAGACCGTAAGATCACGGATTTTGAAGAGAAACCGGCTAATCCCAGAAGCAATCTGGCTTCCATGGGAATTTACATATTTAACTGGAAGACCTTAAAGGAAGCGCTGCTTGCCAACGCAGAGCAGTCCGGCCTTGACTTTGGAAAGCATATCATTCCTTACTGCCATGGAAAGGGAGATCCGCTTTATGCCTTTGAATTTAACGGATACTGGAAGGATGTGGGAACACTGAATTCCTACTGGCAGGCGAACATGGAACTGATCGATATTGTTCCCGAGTTCAATCTGTATGAGGAATACTGGAAGATCTATACCAGAAGTGAAATCTTACCGCCTCAGTATATTGCAGACAATACAGTTGTAGAGAGAAGTATTATCGGAGAGGGCAGTGAAATATACGGAAAGGTTTACAATTCCGTAATCGGATGCGGAGTTACCATCGGTAAGGATACCGTGATCAGGGATTCCATCATCATGAATAATACCGTGATCGGCGACGGCTGTGAACTGAATAAGGCTATTGTGGCAGAAAGAGTCAGCATTGGCAACTATGTCAAGCTTGGCATCGGTGAGGAGGTTGAAAACGAAACAGATCCTCATATCTACAATAATGGAATTGTGACCATCGGTGAGAAGAGCGTCCTTCCAGATGGTATCACTGTAGGCAAGAATTCCTGTATTTTCGGACAGACGACAGAAGAAGATTTCCCGGGGAAATCTCTTGCAAGCGGGAAAACATTAATTAAGGCAGGTGATGAGAAGTGAGAGCGATCGGAATAATCTTGGCAGGTGGTAACAACTACAGAATGAAGGAGCTTTCCCAGAAGAGGGCAGTCTGCGCAATGCCCATTGCAGGAAGCTACCGAAGCATTGATTTTGCACTGAGTAATATGACGAACTCCCATATTCAGAAGGTGGCTGTCTTTACCCAGTACAATGCAAGAAGCTTAAATGAGCATTTAAATTCTTCCAAATGGTGGAATTTCGGACGTAAGCAGGGAGGTTTATTCGTATTCACACCTGCTGTGACGGCAGAAAGCAATTTCTGGTACAGAGGAACGGCAGACGCCATTGCACAAAATCTGTCCTTCTTAAAGAACAGCCATGAACCGTACGTTGTAATCGCATCAGGAGACTGCGTTTACAAAATGGATTATAATAAGGTGCTTGAATATCACATTGCCAAGAAGGCTGATATTACGGTGGTATGTAAAGATATGGGGCCCGAGGTCAATGTAGACCGTTTTGGTATCCTTAAGATGAATGAGGAAAGCCGTATCGAAGAATTCGAGGAGAAGCCGGTCGTTGCAAAGTCAAACACGATCTCCTGCGGTATCTATGTAGTGAGAAGAAGACAGCTCATTGAAATGATCGAGAAATGTGCTGAGGAAGACAGATATGATTTTGTAAAGGATATCCTGATCCGCTATAAGAACATGAAGAGGATCTACGGATACAAGATCCAGGATTACTGGAGAAACATTGCAACGGTCGAGGATTATTTCAGCACCAACATGGATTTCCTGCTTCCGGAGACAAGAAATTATTTCTTCAAGCAGTATCCTGACATTTATTCCAAGGTAGATGATCTTCCGCCTGCAAAATATAATGTGGGATCCCTGGTGAAAAACAGTCTGGTTTCCAGCGGATGTATCATCAATGGAACGGTTGAAGATTCCGTTATCTTCAAGAAGTCCTATATTGGAAATAACTGTTATATTAAGAACTCTATTATTTTAAATGATGTTTATATAGGGGACAACACCCATATCGAAAACTGTATTGTGGAAAGCAGGGATACGATCAGGGCGAACTCCTATCATGCAGGTACAGACGGCATCAAGATTGTTATAGAGAGGAATGACAGATACGTTATCTGAGAATGCTGCTAAGGGGGATGTAAGATGCAAGTTACTGATGTAAGAGTGCGGAAAGTTACGAAAGAAGGAAAAATGAGAGCGATTGTTTCTATTACGCTTGATGATGAATTTGTTATTCATGATATTAAGGTAATAGAAGGAGACAAGGGATTATTTATCGCAATGCCCAGCAAAAAGGCAACAGACGGTGAGTACAGAGATATTGCTCATCCCATTAATTCCGGTACCAGGGAGAGGATACAATCCATTATCCTTGACAAGTATGAGCAGGCATTATTAGAGCCGGAAGAAGAATAAATCAGTGTTTGTAGGTGCGGGCCAAAAAGGCCCGCACTTTTTTGGTACAGTTTTGCAAAATTGGGAAAAAATATGATATGATGGCTCATGCAGCAATAAATATAAGAAGAGAAGGACAAAGGACTATGTTTTTGATTGCAGGACTTGGAAACCCCGGAAGGGAATATGAAAATACCAGACATAATATAGGGTATATGCTGATCGACGCTTTGGCTGAAAAATATGGGATTTCAGTCAGGGACATAAAAAATAAAGCGCTTACAGGCAAGGGGATCATCTGCGGACAGAAGGTGATCCTGATCAAACCGCTTACCTATATGAACTTAAGCGGGGAAAGTATCGGCCCGCTTGCAGCGTACTATAAGGCCGATCCGGAAACGGAGGTTCTGGTGGTCTCAGATGACATCAGTCTTCCGCCCGGACTTATCAGGGTCAGAAAGAAAGGAAGCGCAGGGGGGCATAATGGCCTGAAAAATATTATCCTTCATCTGGGTACAGAAAATTTCCAGAGAGTAAGGATCGGAGTAGGGGAAAAACCCAAGGGGTATGACCTGGCAGATTATGTTCTGGGGCGTTTTGACAGACAGGAGCAGCCACTGATCAGAGAGGGAATTGAGAAGGCAGTCACAGCGGTTGAGCTGATGCTTTCAGGAGAGACTGATCAGGCCATGAATGAATTTAACCGTAAGGTATCACAGGAAGGACAGGAAAAGAAATGAGAGCATTGACAGCCCCTCTTGAGGAACTGGGTGAGCTTGGCGAGATCAAAAAACAACTGAAAAAGAAGGATGGCTGTGTTTCTCTTACCGGCTGCGTGGAATCCCAAAAGGTGCATATGATCTATGGCCTTTCGGAAGGCTGTAAGAACAGGCTGATCATTACGTTCAGCGATCTTCGGGTAAAGGAGCTTTTGGAGGACTGCCGTTTTTATGACAGAAATGCCATGAGCTATCCGGCAAAGGATCTGATCTTTTATCAGGCTGATATTCACGGAAATCAGCTTGTAACAGAACGGATCAGATGTCTCCGCAGAATGCTGGAGGGTAAGCCGGTGACGGTGGTCACCACTCTTAGCGGACTGATGACGCCGCAGGTGCCTTTGTCTGTTTTCAGGCAGCAGCTTCTCAAAATTGACCAGAATACGCAGATAGATGAAGCTGACATTTCCAGACAACTGGTAGAAATGGGCTATGAAAAGAGCTATCAGGTGGAAAGCCCCGGACAGTTCAGTATCCGTGGGGGCATTGTAGATATTTATGACCTGACGGAGGAAAACCCATACCGTATTGAACTTTGGGGAGATGAGGTGGAGTCTATCCGAAGCTTTGATGTACAAAGCCAGCGTTCCATCGAAAAGCTGTCAGGGATCACAGTTTACCCGGCAAGTGAGCTTTTGCTTTCCGGGGATCGTCTGCGGGAAGGAATGAAGCGGATCGAAAAGGAAGGAAAGGCGCTGGAAGAAAAGCTGCGCGGGGAGTTTAAGACAGAAGAGGCCCACCGCATTGCCATGCAGCTTAAGCAGCTGCGTGAGGAAGCCCTTGAGCTTCAGGGCGCAGTGAACCTGGATTCCTATGTGCGCTATTTTTATGAGGACACAGTTTCGTTTTTGGATTATTTTGACAGGGAAAAAACCTGTATCTTTGTGGAAGAACCTGCCAGGGTGAGGGAGCATGGAGAGGCTGTGGAGCTGGAATTCAGGGAAAGCATGATGCACAGGGCCGAAAAGGGGTATATCCTGCCCGGACAAATGGATCTGCTTTATTCTGTTTCTGAGATTGCTGCAATGCTTTCCAGAGGGAGCGCAGTTATGCTGGCGGCGCTGGAACTGAAGAACACTCTTTTGAAAGCAGATTATAAGGCTGATATTCCGGTAAAAAGCATTTCTTCCTATAACAACAGCTTTGAAGCGCTGGTACAGGATCTGAAAAAATACCGCAAAAGTGGTTATCGGGTCCTGCTTCTTTCAGGTTCCAGGTTAAGGGCAAAGCGGCTTTCGCAGGATCTGCAGGATCATGAGCTGTCGGCCTTTTATACAGAGGATCCGGACAGGGAATTAAAGCCGGGAGAGATCATGACCTATTATGGACATGTGAGAAAGGGATTTGAATATCCCCTGCTTAAATTTGCAGTGATCTCAGAGAGCGACATCTTTGGCGCAGATAAAAAGAAAAAGAGGAAGAAAAAGACTTACGAAGGCCGGAAGATCAATGATTTTAATGAACTGAAAATAGGGGATTATGTGGTTCACGAAAATCATGGACTGGGTGTTTACAAGGGGATTGAAAAGGTCGAGGTAGAAAAAGTCACGAAGGACTATATCAAGATCGAATACCGGGACGGCGGAGTTTTGTATGTACTGGCAACAGGACTGGGCGTTATTCAGAAATATGCTTCCGCAGACGCAAAACGGCCGAAGCTCAATAAGCTGGGAACACAGGAATGGAGCAAAACAAAGAGCAGGGTCCGGGAGGCCACGGGAGAGGTGGCAAAGGATCTTGTGGAGCTCTATGCAGCCAGACAGCAGAAAAACGGTTACGAGTATGGGAAGGACACCGTCTGGCAGAAGGAATTTGAAGAAATGTTTCCTTTTGAGGAGACCGAGGATCAGCTTGCAGCCATTGCAGCCACCAAAAAGGACATGGAAAGCAAACGGATCATGGACCGGCTGATCTGCGGGGATGTGGGCTATGGAAAAACCGAGATCGCCATCCGGGCAGCCTTTAAAGCTGTGCAGGAGGGGAAACAGGTGGTTTTTCTGGTGCCTACCACCATACTGGCACAGCAGCATTATAATACGCTGGTGCAGAGGATGAAGGAGTTTCCGGTGAGAATAGAGCTGCTGTCCAGATTTCGTACCAGCGCCCAGCAGAAAAAGACCATCGACGATCTGAAAAAGGGAATGGTTGACATTGTGATCGGCACCCACAGGGTACTTTCCGCAGATGTGACCTTTAAGGATCTGGGGCTTTTGGTGGTGGATGAGGAGCAGAGATTTGGAGTGACCCACAAGGAAAAGATCAAGAAGCTGAAGGAAAACGTGGATGTGCTCACGCTTACGGCAACCCCTATTCCGAGAACGCTTCATATGAGCCTGGTGGGGATCAGGGACATGAGCGTTTTGGAGGAAGCTCCTGAGGACCGTATGCCGATCCAGACTTATGTAATGGAATATAATGAGGAGATGGTCAGGGAAGCCATCGTAAGGGAGCTGTCACGGGAGGGCCAGGTGTACTATGTATATAACAGGGTCAATAATATTGCAGATGTAGCGGCTTCCATTCAAACGCTGGTTCCCGAGGCTAATGTGGCGTTTGCCCATGGACAGATGCAGGAAAGAGAACTGGAACGAATTATGTATGACTTCATCAGCGGAGAGATCGATGTGCTGGTTTCCACCACGATCATTGAGACCGGACTGGATATTTCCAATGTCAATACGATCATCATACATGATTCGGATAATATGGGATTGTCCCAGCTTTATCAGCTCAGAGGACGGGTAGGCAGGAGCAACCGTACAGCTTACGCATTTCTGATGTATAAGCGGGATAAGATGTTAAAGGAAGTGGCAGAAAAAAGGCTGGCGGCGATCAGGGAATTTACCGATCTGGGAAGCGGATTTAAAATTGCCATGCGGGATCTTGAGATCAGAGGAGCAGGAAATCTTCTGGGGGCCAGACAGCATGGACATATGCAGGCGGTTGGGTACGACCTTTACTGCAAAATGCTGAATGAAGCTGTCAAAAATTTAAAGGGGATGGAGACCCAGGAGGACTTTGAAACGGTAGTGGATCTTGATGTGGATGCCTTTATCCCCCCTGCCTATATTGTAAACGAGATCCAGAAGCTGGATATCTATAAGCGCATTGCAGGAATAGAAAACCAGGGTGAGTGCAATGACATGAAAGAGGAGCTGCTGGACCGCTTTGGAGAGGTTCCGGGCGCTGTGGAAAATCTGCTGCGCATTGCCATGATCAGAGTCCGGGCCCACAGACTGTATATGACAGAGGTGAAGGGAAGAGGCGGAGAAATCCGGTTCCTCCTTAAGCCGGATGCAAAGATCAGGGCGGAGAGGATACCGGAACTGCTTAAGAAGCAGGAGAAGCTTACCTTTAATCCCAAGGGGACACCCTTTTTCCTGTTCCGCTACAAGAGATGTCAAATGGCAGAGCGCGACGCCCAGATGCTGCTTGAGTTTACGGAAAAGCTGTTGGAAAGCATGGAGAGTCTGTTACTGTCGTAGAAACGAAAAATAAGAAGAAAAGCCATCTGTTTTCATGTGCTTTATGCATGAAAGCAGGTGGCTTTTGTAATGGAAGGGCCGGCCTTTTTATCTTACACAGAATTTACAAACAACTTACCTTAGCGTGATATTACCTGCGCACAGGAGATGCTAAGATAGGTTCCAGAGATGAGGAAAACCAAATCTCACATTCGTATAAAAAAGAGGAGATATGAAAAATGAGAAAAAGTAAGAAAATACTTGCACTGATCAGTGCAGCAGCAATGACAGCAGGACTTATGGCATGCGGCGCTACTTCACAGGAAACCGCACAGACCGGGCAGACACAGGAAGCGGCAGATACACAGGCAGACGCAGCACAGGATGTTGCGGCTGAGGATGCTGCAGCAGAAGATACCACAGCACAGGAAGAAGCTTCACAGGATGCAGGTGCTGACCTGAGTGGCAGCATTTCCATGGCAGGCAGCACTTCCATGGAGAAGCTGGCAAACGCCGTAGCAGAGAGCTTTATGGCAAAATATCCCGGCGTGACGGTTACCGCAGAGTTTACCGGTTCCTCAGCAGGAATTGAGGCGGTAACAGCAGGAAGCGTAGACATCGGTAATTCTTCCAGAGCGTTAAAGGAAGAAGAAAAGGCGGCAGGTGTTGTTGAAAATGTTGTGGCTATTGACGGAATTGCGGTTGTAGTAGACCCGGCCAACACCGTTAAGGATCTGACAAAGGATCAGCTTATTGCCATCTATACAGGAGAAACCAAAAACTGGAGCGAGCTTGGCGGCGAGGATGCCCCTATTGTTGTAATCGGACGTGAGGCTGGTTCCGGCACAAGAGGAGCTTTTGAAGAGCTGGTAGGCGTTGAGGATGCCTGCGCTTATGCAAGTGAACTGGACAGCACCGGAGCTGTAATTGCAAAGGTAGCATCTACTCCCGGAGCAATCGGATATGCTTCCCTGGACGCCATTGACGATACAGTAACAGCGGTAGCGCTGGAAGGTGTAGAGCCTACTGTAGAAAATATCAAGGCAGGAAGCTACTTCCTGAGCAGACCTTTCGTTATGGCAACTAAGGGAGAGATTTCCGAGCAGAACGAAACAGTACAGGCGCTGTTTGATTATCTTGCATCCGACGAAGGAAAGGCAGTTATCTCCGGTGTAGGACTGATCACAGTAGATTAAGGATTTAGCAAATAGAAATGAGGGCTTAAAGTGAACGGACAGGAAAGCTTTTCAATCATTGGAAACAGAAAACAGAAGTCCGCAGTGGAAAAGGCTGCACAGGGTATTTTTACCCTGTGCGCTTTTATAGCCATTCTTGCGGTTGCCTCAATTACGGCATACATGATCATGAACGGTACGCCTGCACTTTTTAAGGTAGGGGTAAAGGAAATCTTGTTTGGCACCCTTTGGAAGCCCACAGCTGCCGGGCCGTCCTTTGGTATCCTGTATGTTATTTTGACTTCCATTATCGGCACAACGCTTGCAGTCATACTTGGTGTACCCATTGGCCTTTTTACAGCCATATTTCTGGCGGAAACAGCGCCCAAAAGGCTGGCGGCGGTTGTAAAGCCGGCTGTGGAGCTTTTGGCAGGAATTCCTTCCGTGATCTATGGCCTTTTGGGAATTATGGTCTTAAACCCTATTATGTATAAGCTGGAACTGGCTGTTTTTAAGAACTCTGAAACCCACCAGTTTACAGGAGGAGCCAATTTGCTTTCGGCGGTTCTGGTACTGGCGATCATGATCCTTCCTACCGTGATCAATATCAGTGAGTCTGCCCTCAGATCGGTACCGCCGCAGCTTAAGTCCGCATCTCTGGCACTGGGAGCTTCCCACATCCAAACGATTTTCCGGGTGATCCTTCCGGCCGCAAAATCGGGAATTGTAACAGCCATCGTGCTGGGAGTGGGGCGTGCCATCGGAGAAGCAATGGCGATCACCCTGGTATCGGGAAGCTCTGTCAACATTCCTCTTCCGTTTAATTCGGTTCGTTTCCTGACCACGGCGATCGTCAGTGAAATGGGATATGCGGCAGGTGTGCACAGACAGGTTCTCTTTACCATTGGCCTGGTACTGTTTGTCTTTATTATGATCATTAATGTCACCCTGAATAAAATTTTAAAGAAGGGGGATGTGGAACAATGAGCAGCATAAAAAGCAGCAAGATCCGTCTTTCAGACTTGATCTTAAAAATACTCATTAATATTGCGGCAGCTTTTTCAGTGGTTCTGCTGATAGGAATCCTTGCCTATGTATTTTTGAAGGGGATCGGCAGTGTAAATCTTACCTTCCTGACCACGGTAACCAGTACTCTTAAAGGGACGGTGGGAATTGCAGGAAATATTGTAAACACACTTTATATCATCGTGATTACCCTGCTGATCGCAACGCCTCTCGGAGTAGGCTCGGCAATTTACCTGAATGAATATGCAAAGCCCGGAAAGCTGGTGCGTGCCATTGAATTTACTACGGAAACTTTGTCGGGAATTCCCTCCATTATCTTCGGATTGTTCGGCATGATGTTTTTTGGTACCGGACTGGGACTTGGATATTCTATTTTGACAGGCGCCCTTACGCTGACATTGATGGTGCTGCCGCTGATAACAAGAAATACGCAGGAAGCGCTGAAAACAGTTCCTGACAGCTACAGGAGCGGAGCCCTCGGAATGGGAGCAACCAAATGGTATATGATCAGAACCATCCTTCTGCCTTCCGCAATGCCGGGGATCGTTACAGGCATTATCCTTGCCATAGGAAGGATCGTGGGAGAGTCCGCAGCCCTTCTTTTCACGGCGGGAAGCGGTTACCTGCTTCCAAAAGGAGGAATGGGAATTCTGAAAAAAATCCTGGAATCAGGAGGAACTCTTACCATACAGCTTTACCTGAGCATGGCAAAGGCAGAATATTCCACAGCGTTTGGAATTGCAGTTATTCTTCTTTTGATCGTACTTTTTATCAACTGGATCACCAAGGTTCTGGCAAAAAAGCTGGATGTAAATAACATGGAGTAGGGGATAGGAGCGAAAAATGAGTGATAATCAATATAAGATCGTAACAGAAAAGCTGAATCTTTATTATGGAGACAACCATGCGCTGAAGGACATTGATATGAAAATATCACCCGGAGCGGTAACGGCTTTTATCGGCCCTTCCGGATGTGGTAAATCTACTTTCTTAAAGACCCTGAACAGGATGAACGATCTGGTAGATCATGTCAGGATCCAGGGAAAGGTTTATCTGGATGGCGAGGATATTTATGATCCCAAGGTAGATACGACCCTGCTCCGCAAGAAAATGGGAATGGTGTTCCAGCAGCCCAATCCTTTTCCCATGAGTATATACGATAATATTGCATACGGACCGAGAATCCATGGGATCAAAAACAAGGCAAAGCTGGATGAAATCGTGGAGACCTCTTTAAGAGGAGCGGCGATTTTTGATGAAGTAAAGGACAGACTGAAAAAGTCTGCGCTGGGCCTTTCCGGCGGACAGCAGCAAAGACTCTGCATTGCAAGAGCGCTTGCGGTAGAGCCGGAAATCCTTCTTATGGATGAGCCTACTTCCGCACTGGATCCTATTTCCACCCTGAAAATCGAAGAACTGATGGAAGAACTCAAAAAGAAATATACGGTGGTCGTGGTAACGCATAATATGCAGCAGGCTGCCAGGGTCTCTGACTATACGGCTTTCTTTCTGGTAGGAGAGGTGGTGGAATTTGACACCACAGACAATATTTTTTCGCGTCCTAAAGATAAGAGAACAGAGGATTATATTACGGGACGTTTTGGTTGATGAGGAGGAAAAGAGATGTCACCCAGAATTATATTTGATAATGAACTGAAGCTTTTGAGGGAAAATGTGGCACAGATGGCCAGAAAAGTAGAGGAAAGCTATGATGAGCTTTTTAAAGCGCTGGCGGAGCAAGATGAAAATAAGATCATGGAGCTGAAAAAGAATGACAAGGCTGTCAGCAAAAGACAGCGTGAAATAGAGTCCCAGTGCCTGTTCCTGATTACCAAGCAGCAGCCTATCGTAGGAGATCTTCGGGTGGTAACGGCAAGTCTGAAGGTGGTCACAGATATTGAGAGGGTAGGAGATCATGTGTCGGATATGGCGGATCTTCTGCTGAGACTGCAGATGAAGGATCTTTCCCTGTTTTCCGTACATGTGGAGACCATGATCATGGCTACAAGAGAAATGCTCCATGAGGCGGTGGAAATGTTCATTGCCAGGGACATGGAGGCTGCAAAGAGAGTGATCAGGGAGGATGACATTATTGACGAGTGCTTCAATAAGGTGAAGTATGATCTGATCGATTCCCTAAAAAGGGAAGTAAAGGATGCAGATGAATGTATTGACGTTCTGATGCTTGCCAAATATCTGGAAAAAATCGGGGATCATGCGGTAAACATTGGAGAATGGGAGATCTTCCAGGAGACAGGAAATATCAGTGACATGCGCCTGCTTTAGCCAGGGGTAAAAATTTCTATATCCAAAACGGAGGAAATAGTGTAAAATAGAGCACAGGCATATTTTTTACCTATGTTTTACACAAAATCCGGAGGGATAGGGAATGGATATTTTTATCTTACTGAGCCTGATAGGCGGACTGGCGCTTTTCTTATATGGAATGGAAGTCCTTGGTGACGGTCTGAAGAAGGCGTCCGGCGGTAAGCTGGAGATCATTTTGGAAAAGCTGACCAGCAATAAGCTGATGGCTGTGCTTCTTGGAGCCGGCGTTACTGCGGTGATCCAATCTTCTTCGGCAACTACCGTTATGGTGGTAGGCTTTGTGAATTCAGGTATTATGAAGCTTTCCCAGGCAGTCGGAGTGATTTTGGGAGCCAATGTGGGTACGACTATCACTGCATGGTTCCTCAGTCTGACAGGAGTGGAGGGCTCCAATTTCTTTTTACAGCTTTTAAAACCGTCTTCCTTTTCCCCGGTGCTGGCCATTGTTGGCGTTGCGATCTTAATGACCAGCAAGAAGGAGAAGCAAAGGGATATAGCAACGATCATGATCGGCTTTGCAGTGCTGATGTTTGGTATGGACACCATGTCTGATGCAGTAAAGCCGCTTGCGGATATTCCCGGGTTCACCAATCTTCTTCTGATGTTTTCCAATCCTATACTGGGTATGCTTGTAGGTCTGATCCTGACAGCGATTATCCAGTCTTCTTCTGCGTCTATCGGTATTCTGCAGGCGCTTTGTATTTCCGGGGCAGTAAGTTATTCCACCGCAATTCCCATCATTATGGGACAAAATGTGGGAACCTGCGTGACGGCGCTTTTGTCCAGTACGGGGGCAGGAAAAAATGCCAAAAGGGCCGCACTGGTGCATCTATATTATAATTTGATCATTACAAGTGGATTTATGATCCTCTTTTATGCGGTAAATGCGGTTGTTCATTTCAGGTTTTTACAGGATCCTGCCAGCGCGCTTGGGGTGGCAGTGTTCCATACGACCTTTAATGCCATTGCAGTGGTAGTCATGTTCCCTTTTTCTTCTGTTCTGGAGAAGCTGGCTTATTTGACGATCCCGCAGACCAAGGAAGAGCTGGAAGTCAGGGAAACAGCAAAAGGAGAGATCCAGCTTCTGGACGCCCGTTTCCTGGATACGCCGGGACTTGCTCTTGAGCATTGCAGAAATGCGGCTCAGGATATGGCCGGATATGCCAGAGAAGCTTTGTTTTTGTCCATGGAGCTGATCGATAAGTTTAATAAAAAAGCAGCGGATCGTGTGATCGAGCTGGAAAATCTGGTTGACCATTATGAGGATGAGCTGGGAAGCTATCTGGTGAAGCTCAGCAGCAGACATCTGACAGAAAAGGACAGCCAGGAGCTTTCCGTGATCCTGCACTGTATCGGTGACTTTGAAAGAATATCCGATCATGCCATTAATATTATGGAATCTGCAAGGGAAATGGCAGACAAGGAACTTGCTTTTTCCAAGAAGGCCGAGGAAGAATTCCGTATTTTTACAGGTGCGGTAAGAGATATTGTAAATACCTCCGTTCTGGTATTTCAGGAAGAGGATCTGAAGCTGGCGGCTATGGTTGAACCTTTGGAGGAAGTGATCGACTATCTGAACACGGAAGTAAAGCGTCGTCATATGAAGAGACTCCGCAAGGGAAAATGTACCATCGAAATGGGGTTTGTCCTTTCTGATCTGACCACAAATTATGAAAGGGTATCCGACCATTGTTCTAATATTGCGCTCTGCCTGCTGCAGTTAAATGAAGAAAACTTTGAAACACATGAATATCAGGATAATCTGGTAAGCAAGGATAATGTGGCGTTTATGGCAGAGGTGAAGAGACTGAAGGAGCATTATCAGCTTCCATAAGCATAAGAGCCGGAAGGGAACGGTTATGTCACTGATCTATGTAGTTGAGGATGATAAAAATATTCAGGAGATCGAGCAGATCGCACTTAAGAATTCCGGTTATCAGGTAGTAACCTTTGATACGGCAGGGGATTTCTTTGATGCGCTGAAAACACAGACGCCGGATCTCCTTCTTCTGGATATTATGCTTCCGGATATGGACGGTCTGCAGGTGCTTGAGCAAGTCAGGGGCCAGGCAGCGCTCCGCAGCCTGCCGATTATTATGGTTACGGCAAAGACCACAGAGCTTGATAAAGTCCGGGGACTGGATATGGGGGCAGATGACTATCTTTCCAAGCCTTTTGGCATTATGGAACTGATCTCAAGGGTAAAGGCTCTGCTTAGAAGAAGCGGAGGAAAAAGGGAAAAGAATATTACCATCGGACAGGTGTGCCTTGATGAGGAGAAGCATAAGGTTACGGTGGATGGACAGGCATGTGAGCTGACCTATAAGGAATATGAGCTGTTAAAGCTTTTAATGGCAAATGCCGGCGTTGTAACGTCCAGGGAAAGTATCTTAGAGCAGGTCTGGGGAACGGATTTCGAGGGCGAGTCAAGAACCCTTGATATGCATATTAAAACGCTCCGCCAAAAGCTTGGCGCAAGCGGAGGGATGATAAAGACCGTAAGAAACGTAGGCTATATTTTTGATCTGTAAAGACAGATGGAGGGATTCCATGAAACGAAAAATAAACAGCAGGTTGATCGAAACGGCTGCATTGGCAATTCTTGCAACACTATTGCTGATGACAGCCGTTTACTATCATATTTTATCAGAACAGGTGATGAAGGACCTCAAAAGCTATGCGGACGTTGCAGACTATGCGGTCCGATATGATCAGCAGGCTTTTTTTGAGGAAGAAGCAGAGCTGCTAAAGGAGGATCGGGTCAGGATCACCCTGATCGCAGATGACGGGACGGTGCTTGCAGATACCCAGGCAGACCCGGCAGGGATGGGAAACCATCTTTCCAGACCGGAAATACAAAGTGCCAGGCAGAACGGCTCCGGCAGCATTATCCGGCAGTCGGATACGCTTGGAGAAAATACGTTTTATTATGCAAAGAGGATGGAAAACGGCCAGATCCTGCGGGTGTCAAGGGATACGGACAGCATTTACCATATTGTGGACCGGGCAATGCCAAAGCTGATGATACTGATAGCGGGGATTTTTGCAGTCTGCTGTATTTCTGCCTATTTCCTGTCGGAGTCGCTTATAAGGCCCATTAAGCAGATTGCAAGGGATGTAGATCACATTGATCAGATGGAGGTTTACGAGGAACTCATCCCCTATATAGAAGCCATTAAGGGTCAGCATGAGGATGTGCTTCAGAATGCCAGGATGCGGCAGGAATTTACAGCAAACGTGTCGCATGAGCTGAAAACACCCTTGGCTGCCATTTCGGGGTATTCGGAACTGATCCAGAACGGCATGGCCTCCTCTGAACAGGAAATATGCCGTTTTGCAGGGGAAATCCACAGCAATGCCGACAGACTGCTGACGCTGATCAATGATGTGATCAGGCTGTCGGAGCTGGACGGGGAGGAAATGCAGGAGACCCTGGAACAGGTTAATTTGCGGGAGGTAGCGGAAAACTGTGTAAATATGCTCAGGGTATCTGCAGAAAAGCATGAAGTGACCATTGATTTTCAGGGTGAAAATGCGGTGATCCTGGCAACCAGGCAGATGACGGAGGAGGTGCTTTATAATCTATGCGACAATGCGATCCGGTATAACAGGCCGGGAGGCAGTGTGCATGTGATGGTAAAGGACAGGCTGGATCAGGCGGTGCTTGTGGTACAGGATACAGGCATCGGTATTCCCAAAGAGCATCAGGAGAGGATCTTTGAACGGTTTTACCGTGTAGATAAAGGACGCAGCAAGTCTACGGGAGGAACCGGTCTGGGGCTTGCCATTGTCAAACACATTCTGCTGAAGCTGGATGCAGAGGTTTCCCTGGAAAGTGAGGAGGGAAAGGGAACCAAGATCACGGTAACTTTCCCGGCGCTGCGGGAGGCCAGATTTAAGTAAGTCCGGTTTATGGGACTGTATAAATGCTATTCTTTTTTAGAGGAAAGCTTTGAGGAGCTTATGAAAAAGAATAGGAGGCAGTCTTATGAAAGGATATGTTGTCAGCGGTGGATATATGGGAATGGTTGGTGGAAGCTATATGCTGTTTGCCAGCGAGGAGGATTACCTGGATTATCTGGAAAATTAGCTGAAATGGGTGTATACTTGACCTGTGATGTGAGGTTTGCAGGTTTTTGGAAAGAAATGGGGATTAGAATGGAAAAGCAAAAGCTTGAGAAGTTAAACGAGCTGTTTGAGACGGAAATCAGAGAACAGAGACTGGGAGGAGCCTCTATCCGAATAGAACACAGAGGCAGGGAAGAATTTAACAGAGTATATGGTTCCGACCATGAGGATACCATTTACAAAATATATTCCATGACAAAGCCCATAACGGCAGCGGCGGTGATGATGCTTTATGAGCAGGGAGCCATCGACCTGTTTGATCCGGTGGACAAGTACCTGGAAGGCTTTCGCAGCATGAAGGTGGCGACCGCCAAGGGGCTTGTGGATGCGGGCGAGAAGATCACCATAAGGCATTTGATGAATATGACGTCGGGACTGGTTTATCCGGGAGAAAATTCGGAGCCGGAACGGATCATGGAGGAGATCCATCAGGATCTCCATGCAAGGGCTGTCAATGGCGAAAAATTCAGTAATATTGATATCTGCAATGAACTTGGAAAGGCACCGCTGCTTTTCCAGCCAGGCGAAGGCTGGCATTATGGCATTTCCGCAGACATAGCGGCGGCCATTGTGGAAGTGGTAAGCGGGCAGACTTATGGCGAGTTCTTGAGGGAGAACATCTTTGAGCCGCTTCAGATGACAGAAACCGGTTTTTTTGTACCGGAAGAGAAGATAAACAGACTGGCTGTGATGTATTCCAGAATAGATGATCGTGGAACCGTAAAACCCTCAGATGAGAAGGCGCTGGAGTGGCTGAACCTGTATGCGCCTACCAGACCTCCGTATATTGAGTCCGGAGGAGGCGGCCTTTATTCTACCGTAGAGGACTACAGCCATTTTACTCAAATGCTTCTTTCAAAAGGCGTATATCAGGGGAAAAGACTGCTGGGGCGCAAAACAGTGGAATATATGACCCGGAACCAGTTAAATGAAAAGCAGCTTGCCACTGTGGATTTTGACAGTATTGTAGGCTATGGCTACGGAAACTTTATGAGAGTGATGCAGGCGCCTGAACTTGCGGGAAGCAACGGAACTCCTGGGGAGTACGGCTGGGATGGACTTCCGGGAACCTATTTTATGATAGATCCCAGGGAAGAACTGATCCTGATTTATATGCAGCAGATCGAGCAGAACGGGGATCTGTCCCTCCGCAGAAAAATGCGCCAGATCGTATATGGCGCTTTGGAGGAGTAAGCATTGGCAAAGAGACTGAACAGACATTTCCTGAGCAGACCGGCCACAGAGCTGGCGCCTGAGCTGATAGGAAAGCTCCTTTGCAGAAGAAGTGAAGAAGGTATTTTACGGTACCGGATCATGGAAACGGAATGCTATTTCGGACAGGAGGATACAGCCTGCCATGCCAGTAAAGGAAAGACGGAGCGTACCAGGATCCTTTTTGAAAAGGGTGGAACCTCTTATGTATACCTGTGCTATGGGATCCATTCGCTGTTTAATGTAGTGACCGGGCCTGAAGGCCATCCGGAGGCGGTTTTGATCAGAGGCGTAGAGGGATATAACGGGCCGGGAAAGCTGACAAAGGCTCTGCATATCACCCGGGAACTGAATGGAGAGGATCTGGTCAATTCCACAGAATTGTGGATAGAAGAAGATGGGGTGACGCTGCCCATCCGGAAAGCCAAAAGAGTCGGAATTGATTATGCAACGCCGGAATACAGGGATATCTTGTGGAGATATATTGCGGATGACGGGAGATACAGGCCTGCTGCAGGCTCCTGAATTTCATAAGCACGGAAAATAAAACAGCTGCAAGGCAGCAGAAATGGAGCAAAAATGGAAAAACCTGCAATTTGCGGAGGAACACCCATCCGCAGTCAAAAGATCAGTTATGGACATCAGTATATTGATGAGGAGGATATTCAGGCTGTAGTCGAGGTGCTTCGGAGTGATTACCTGACCTGCGGACCTAAAATTGCAGAGGCAGAAAGAGCGCTCTGCGAGGTGACGGGAGCCAAATATGCGGTAGTCTGTAGTAATGGAACGGCAGCTCTCCATATGGCCTGTCAGGCAGCCGGGGTGCAGCCGGGGGATGAAGTGATCACCACACCGATCACCTTTGCCGCATCTGCAAACTGTGCATTTTATTGCGGGGCCAGACCGGTTTTTGCGGATATTAATGAGGAGACCTACAATATTGATCCGGAAAATGTGCGCAGACTTACGACGGAAAAGACCAAAGCAGTGGTTGCAGTGGATTTTACAGGACAGTCGGTAGAGTTAGATGCGCTTCTTTCCCATTGCCATGAGAAAGGGATCACGCTGATCGAGGATGGCGCCCATGTGATCGGCACAAAATATAAGGGCAGATGCAACGGCTCTATTGCGGATATGACAACACTCAGCTTTCATCCCGTCAAGACGGTGACCTGCGGAGAAGGGGGAGCTGTGCTTACCAATGATGAAAAGCTGTACCGTAAGCTACTGCTGTACCGTGCCCATGGCATTACAAGGGATCCTTCCCTGATGGAGCATGAGCCGGATGGGCCATGGTATTATGAACAACTGACGCTTGCCATGAACTATCGTATGACGGATATGCAGGCAGCGCTGCTGATCAGTCAGCTAAAGAAGCTGCCCATGTTTATGGAAAGACGTAAGGAAATTGTGAAGCGGTATAATGAGGCCTTTTCAAAGCTTCCTCAGATCATTGTACAAAAGGAGATCAGGGAATCGGATACCACAAGACATCTGTATATTCTGCGTCTGAATCCGGAAAAGCTTTCGATCGACCGCAGACAGTTTTTTGACGCGCTGGCAGCGGAAAACATCTGCTGTAACGTGCATTATATTCCCACCTATTATTTCCCGTATTATGAGAAAATGGGATATGGGAAGGGATTATGTCCCAAGGCGGAAAAGCTTTATAAGGAAATTCTGACATTACCTCTTTACTATTCTATGACGGATCAGGATGTTGAGGATGTGATTGCGGCAGTTACCAGGATTGCCGAATATTATAAAATTTGAGGTAGATCATGAAATTAAGTGTAATCGTGCCGGTTTATAACATGGCGGCAGATGATAAGCTGAAATGGTGCATGGACTCCCTGGTAGGGCAGACGATCGCTGATTATGAGATCATAGCAGTGGATGACTGTTCAACAGATGATTCCCTTCAGATCCTGCGCAGTTATGAAAGAGAATATCCCCAAAAGGTAGTAGTGATCGCATCTAAGGAAAACCGTAAGCAGGGAGGCGCAAAAAATCTGGGGCTGGCGGCAGCAAAGGGAGACTGGATCGGCTTTATTGATGCAGATGACTGGATCACGCCTGATTTTTATGAAAAGCTTCTCAAAAAGGCTGAAGAGACCGGCGCGGATATAGTGGGCTGCGACTATCACCTGACCTGCGAGCACAGCATGAAGATCGGACAGATCGTGCATAATAATACGCCGGAGCAGACCGGAGTTTTAACAGAGGAAAAATACCGTTCCCTGATCCTGGATGGGGGAAGCCTGGTGGTGAAAATTTACCAAAGGCACCTGATCCTGGATTATCCAAACCGCTTTCCCGAGGGGATCTTTTATGAGGATAACGCCATAGGAAATTCGTGGATGCTCCGGGCAAAGAATTTTGCGTATCTGCAGGAACCGCTGTATTATTACTATCAGCATGACGCCTCTACCGTGCATACGATCACAAAGAAGAGGTGCGAGGATCGTATGGAAGCGGCCAGGATCATGGTAAAGGAAGCAAGGGAATTTGGTTTTTTTGAAAAGTATTATGCAGAACTGGAAAGCAGCTTTACCACGCTGTTTTATGTAAATACCCTGTTTTCCTATATGGCTGGCAGCGGCAAAAAGGAGTATGGTTTTGTAAGAGCGCTTGGGAAGGAAATGAAGGATACGTTTCCTGCTTTTCAGAAAAACTGCTACTACGAAAAAAGAGTTCATGCAGAGGAACGTAAGCTGATCGCCATACAGCAAAGATCAACGCTTTTTTTCATAGCGTATTACCGGCTGTTGTGGACCTACCGAAAGCTGAGAAAACGCAAAGCAAGTAAAAATACCGGAGAAACATTATGAGTAGTCAGGGAAAAAGAAGGGCGTATGTATGCCATACCTTTTATCATGCTTATATTACCTGTTTAAAGGAGCTGCATATCCAGCGGGATGAAATTCAGAAGGGGGCAGGCGCCGTACTTCTGCTTAGCAGTATGTCAAATGATTTTGGAAATCTGAAGCAGCAGGCAGAGCGCTCCGGCCTGTTTGAGCAGGTGCTCCCATTTGATGAGAAGGAGGAATCCTTTTTCCCGGAGCTTGCAAAATATCATACAGATACCGGAAATCTTCTGAAAAATATGATCCGGCGGATGAAGTTCACCAGGCTCTTTGGAAAACTGTTAGAACCCTATATTCCGGTGGATTTCAAGCAGTTTGATGATATTTATGTTTTTTGCGATTCAGATCCTATCGGCTATTATCTGAGCACCCACAAAATATATTATCATGCCGTGGAGGATGGACTGAACTGCATTCTTTATTATGATACGGCCAGGTATGACAACCGGGGACACTTCAAATTAAAGGCATGGATGTCGGAGCACAACCTGATCTTTATCCAAAACGGATATAATAAATACTGTCTGGATATGGAAGTAAATGATGCGGCCATTTTGCCTTATCCCTGTAAAAAGTACCTGGAGAAGCCGCGAAAAGAGCTGACTGAAGATCTGACCGACCGGGAGAAGGATGTTCTGGTAAAGATTTTTGTGGAGAACAAGGAGCAGCTTGAAAAGCAGCTTCAGGAAGGTATGAATCATGAGCATAAGGTACTGATATTGACGGAGCCTTTATGTGATCTGGAAACCCGCAGGCAGATCTTTCGGGACATTATTGCGCAGTACGGCACCATAAATGGAAAACCTGCCCAGATCCTCATCAAGCCTCATCCAAGAGATGTGCTGGATTATACCAAGGAGTTTTCAGAGTATATTGTTCTGGATAAAAAATTTCCCATGGAAATATTAAACTATGTGAAGGGACTGGTATTTGACAGGGTAATTTCCGTTTTGACGGTTACAGACGCCATTTTGTTCGCAAAGGAAAAGCTGTTTCTCGGGGAAGACTTTATGGATCAGTATGAGGCGCCGGAGATCCACCGGCAGAATGAGCAGATTTATTAAATTTAATGAACAATGAAGGGTAAGGAAACGATGCTGCCAACACCTTATTTTTTACTGGATGAACCGGTTTTACAGAGATATTTTGATATGCTGACAAAAGCCTTAAAAGAGAATTGGCCGAATTATCAGATCGGTTATTCCTTTAAGACAAATTCACTGCCGTGGCTTGTGAATTTTTACAAAAAGCAGGGAGCCTATGCGGAGGTGGTTTCCAAGGACGAATATGGCCTTGCAAAGTACCTTGGATTTAAGGATTCAGAGATTATTTATAATGGCCCGTATAAGGATGAGGCATCCTTCCGGGCTGTGGTCCTTGCAGGCGGTTGTGTGAATGTGGACTCTAAATGGGAGCTGGAATGGCTGGCAAAGCTTTCCAGGGAACTTGCTGAGGAGAGAAACAGGGAAACGGATGAGATACAGATAGGGATCCGTGTGAATTTTAATCTGGAACAGATGTGCCCTGGCGAGACTACCATGGGAGAGGAAAGCGGCCGTTTTGGATTTTGCTATGAAAACGGGGAGTTTGCCAAGGCTCTTCGGGAAGTGCAGAGCCTTAAGGGAGTGAGGGTTTCGGGACTTCATCTGCATTCCAGCAGTAAGAGCAGGAGCACGGCTATTTTTGCAAGCATTGCAAAGATGGCATGTAGGCTGAAAAGAGAATTTGATCTGCAGCTAGCTTATGTGGACATTGGAGGAGGATATTGCGGCGGCATGGAAGGAAGACCGGAATATCCGGATTATTTTCCTGTGATCGCAGGAGAATTATCAAAGGAGTTTGAAAAAGAGAACACAAAGCTTATTGTAGAGCCGGGAATTTCCCTGATTTCCAAGGGATCCTCCTTTGTGACAAGCGTCATTGATGTAAGGGATATCCGGGGAACCCGTTATCTGATCACGGACGGAAGCCGTTTTAACATTGATGCCACCATGATCAAATCATCTTACCTGTATCATGTGGAAAGGCAAAAAAGTAAGATGCCTGTTCTGAAAAAGCAGGAGATCACAGGTTATACCTGTATGGAATGCGACCGTCTGTTTACCATGGAGGAGCAGGAGGAGCTTCAGGTCGGCGACAGGATCATTTACGAGAACGTAGGGGGCTATACCATCAGCCTTAATCCTTTGTTTATCCAGTACTTTCCAGATGTTTATGTGAAAGATCGGGAGAAGCTGACACAGGTAAGAAAAAAATGGACTGCTGCAGAATATGTGCAGAATAATGTATGGTAAGAATGGATAAGCAGGGAAAGGCAGGAAAGGCCATGAGCAGGATTTTGATCTTAAGCTGCGGAACCAGAGATCTGCTGGTGAGATATTTTAAAAAGTCATCCTTTGAAAAGGTAGTGGGTGCTGACTGCAGTGAGCTTGCCCCTGCCCTGTATGAGGCAGACGCCCATTATCTGATTCCGAGAATGAAGGATCCGGGGTATTTTGATGCGGTATTTGCCATCTGCGAAAAGGAAAAAATAAATGTAGTGCTTCCTCTTCAGGAGGATGAATTAAATTTAATTGCAGAAAACAGGAGGCGATTTGAGGACAGAGGGATCCTGGCGGTTGTTTCGCCCGTGGAGGTTTTAAATCTCTGTCGTGACAAATATGCCTTTTATAAGTACATGAAGGGAAAAGGGACCGCCGTTCTGCCTACTTATGACAGTATTTCTGATTTTGAAAAAGCTTTTTCAGATCACGAAATAGAATTTCCCGTGTTTGTAAAGCCTGTCAGGGGGGCTGGAAGCATTGGCGCTATGAAGGTAACCTGCATGGAAGTGCTGAAAGCGCTGTTTGAGCATAGTGAGGAGCCGCTGCTAGTCCAGAAGCTTTGTGAAGGACGGGAGTTTGGAATTGATCTGTATGTGGATCTGATCAGCAAAAGGCCCGTTGACTTCTTTGCCAAGGAAAAGCTCCGGATGCGGGCGGGAGAAACCGAAAAATCTGTGACAAGCACAGATCCTATCCTGAAGGAGTTTGTGCTTCGTGCGGTGCAGAACCTTGCCGTGGCAGGCCCTATTGATATGGATGTGTTCTTTCAGGACGGACAATATTATCTTTCGGAGATCAATCCCAGATTTGGAGGCGGTTTTCCCCATGCATATGTGAGCGGAATGAACACGCCGGAATACATTGCAAGGAATGCGGCCGGGTGGGAAAATGAAAGTTATCTGGAGATAAAACGAAAAAAATTATATGTACTCAAGTATTCGGATGTGATGGCGATAGAAGCGCCTTTGCAATCCTGAGCGCACCCTGGCCGTCCACAAGACTTTGCATAAGACGGGACTGGGAGAGCAGAGAGGAGTACTCTGTCTGGCAGATCTTGGAAGCAGCCCATGAGGCTGCTTTTTTGATGACTTCTTCACCGGAAGAACGCACATCTCCCAGAAAAGGAATGGCGCCTGCATGATCGAAAGCGCAGGCAGAGGGAAGCTGATTATCAGCAATCGCAAAGCTGACCGTGGGGATGCCCATGGCACAAAGCTCATAAAGCGTGGTACCGGCAGCGGAAATGGCAAGCTGGCAGGAAGCCATAAGGGAAGCCATATCCAATACATTTTCATGCAGGATCAGACAGGGGCCTTTGGCAGTAAGAGAAAGCTGCTTCAGTTCCTCGCAGTCCGGGTTCAGACGACCGATCAGAGCGTGGATAAAGCAGTTTTCCGGAAGGCGGTGCAGCAGGCTGGAAACAAGATCTCTGGTGGTATGATAGGGGTCAGAACCACCGGAAGCGACCAAAATATGAAAAGAGGGATCCCTAGGCAGCAAAAAGCCCGGGGGATGCCAGAACTGTGGACGGAGGGGAGCATAGGACGAACCTAAAAGGCGCGTATTTGCAGAAGAATAAAACCGGGTATATTCTGCAAGGGTATCCTTTGAGAGAACATCATAATTGATCACATAATCAAGAGGAAAGTCCTGGGCTCTTACATCATCTAAATAGGCAATGCGGAAAGATCTGCCTGCCTGCTCAAAATATGCTTTTGTCACAAAATAGGAATCCACGAAAAGAAGCGGCTTCTGAGAGCGGGTATGGGCGCCAAGGGAAAGAAGCTGCGGCAGCTCCGTCATCGGAGCATCGTAGCTGCCAACTTCCAGAATGCGGATGGCAAATTCCTCCGGAAAGTCAAAAAATCCATTTAAAAGCTCCCTGCTTTCGCCGTCGGACACTAGAAAGCAGATGTCGCGGCAGGGACCGGCGGGCTTTGCAAGCTCATAACGGAGTGCGCGGGCAATAGAAAGACACCGGACAAGATGTCCGGTAGCAATCTCTGAGTTTCCATCTGCCCGAAAATAAATTACCTGATCAGATCCCATGCCAAAGGGGTTCCTTTCTTTAAATAATGTTTTGCGTGTTTCCCGAGTACCTCTTCATAGTACATGGTATGAAGTCCGATGCCGGGACGGATAGAGCGGATATTTTCTGAAGTGAGGACTTCTCCTTCTGCAATATCCTTCACAACAAACAGGGAACGGGATCCCTGGCGCTGCTCGACCTGCTTGTCCGTCAGATGATATTCCGGGGAACCAAGAGCCTTTTCCAGAATACGGATCTCCTGAACCATCTGAGCAAATTCCTCCGGCTCCATGGAAAATGCACTGTCAGGGCCGCCGTCAGAGCGCCGCAGGGTCAGATGCTTTTCCACCATGCGGATCCCCAGAGGAACGGCGCCGGCAGAAACAATGGTTCCAAGAGTGTGATCGGAAATACCGGTAAGACAGTCATAAGTCTTTGCAAGGGTTGGGATCGCGTTTAAATTAACATCCTCGTATGGGGTGGGATAGGCGGATACACATTTGAGAAGGATCACATCCTGGTTTCCTTCCTCCGCACAGACGGAAAGCGCTCTTTCAATATCCTCCGGATAGGCGATCCCTGTGGCAAAGATCATGGGCTTATGGAGCCTTGCAGCCTTGCGGATCAGGGGAATATCGTTGATCTCGTAGGATGCGATCTTGTAAGCAGGAACATGCAGGCTTTCCAGAAAGTCTACGGAAGTAAAATCAAAGGGGGAGGAAAAACATTCCAGCCCCAGCTTTGCAGCCTCTTCCATAAGCTTTGGCTGCCATTCCCAGGGAGTATAAGCCTTTTGGTACAGTTCGTATTCCGTCAGACCGTCCCAGAGGCCGCCTTTGTTGATAAAGCAGTCCTCATGGCAGTCGATGGTCAGGGTGTCGGGGGTATAGGTCTGCAGCTTGACCGCGTCTGCGCCTGCCTGTGCAGCAGCGTGGATGATCTCAACAGCCCTGTTATAATCCTGATTATGGTTGGCAGAAAGCTCTGCAACAATAAACACAGGCGAATCTGCACTGAGAGTGCGTTTCCCTATGGTGATCGTTTTGTTCATCTATGGGTATGCTCCTTTATTAATTTCTGGTATTTTATTTCAGCTAATTCCCAGTCCTCCAGCGTGTCAATATCCTGAACTTCCATTTCACTTAAGACCAAAGGGATAAGGCCCTTTACATCTGTTGTGCCCTCATCAAAGAAGGCTTTGGTGCGGCAGGCGTAAAATTGTCCGCAGTCATGGTAGATCTTAGGAAGATCCTGACTTCTTGTCAGGGCATATTCCGGGAACTGCCGCTCTAAGAAGCCGGCTTCAGAAATAAGAAGGCCTCTCTGGGGAGGGTAGGAAAAGGGAACCACAGGCATAACGGAATCTGCATGCCCCAATAGTTCCATAGCCTCCTTCAGGCGTTTCCCGGTTACGAAGGGAGCTGTGGGATAGATACAGCAGAAAGCGTCAAAATCCTGCCCCATGGAATGGTAAGTCTGAAGAACCTCCCGAATCACGTCATCAGTGGAAGCATAATCGTTTGCGGTAGCCGGGGAACGGAAAAAGGGAACTTTTGCTCCGTATTCCCGGGCGATTTCTGCAATTTCAGGATCATCAGTGGATACCATGATCTCATCAAAGACGCCGGAACTCTGGGCTGCTTCTATGGAATAGCATAAGATTGGCCTGCCGCAGAACGGACGAATGTTTTTACGGGGGATCCGTTTGCTTCCGCCCCGCGCGGTGATCATTGCTAACTGTTTGCTCATTTGTCTGCGCTCCTTACTGGTTTCCTTTAGTATACACCATATTTCATTGCATTCAAACAAAAAACTATGATAAGATATTCTAGGTAAAATAGACGAACAGAGCACATCGTGTTATAATAATACGGTTAATTTAAAGGACAATAAAGGACAGGTTCATGAATAAAATATTTAAGAAGATGATGGTGCTGTTAGATAAGCGGCAAAAGAGGATCATGGTGGTGCTGGTCTTTATGATGCTGATCGGTGCTATTTTGGAAACTTTAGGGATCTCCATGATCTATCCGGTGATGAATATTGTAATGGAAAAGGATGCGGTGCAGAAGCATGCTTATCTGCAGGTGATCTGCAGGATTTTCCATATCGACCAGTCAGACACTACGGGACTGATGGTGTTTATCATGCTGTCGTTGATCGGCATGTTTATCGTCAAGAATATTTATCTGTTCTTTCAGCAAAAGGTACAGCTTAAATTTGTATATACCAATCAGTTTGCAACCTCCAGAAGAATGATGATCAATTTTATGGAACGCCCTTATGAGTATTATCTGGGAGCAGATACTGCGGTGATCCAGAGAAGCATCACTTCCGACGTAAATAATATGTATGGACTGATCCTGTCACTTTTGCAGCTGTGCAGCGAGGCCATCGTATTTGTATGCCTTGTGGCTGTAAGCTTTGTGACGGATGCCACCATGACAATGATCGTTACGGTGCTTCTGGTAGTAGTGCTGCTGGTGATCAAATGCGTGTTAAAGCCGATCATGAAAAAGGCCGGCGAAGAAAACCAGGAGTATTACAGTGGACTGTATAAGTGGATCGACCAGTCTGTAATGGGGATCAAGGAGATCAAAATCGCAGCCAAGGAAAATTATTTTATTAATGAGTATGCCAAATGTGGCGCCGGCTATGTGAATGCCGTACAGCGCTATAACCTGTATAACGCAACTCCCCGTATGATCATTGAAAGCGTAGCGATCGCCGGGATGATCCTGTATATGATGTTCAGGCTGCTTGGAGGAGCACAGGCCGCAGAGATCATGCCTCAGCTTGCAGCGCTTGCCGTAATGGCCATGCGGCTGATCCCCTGTGCAAACAGGATCAACAACTATCTCACATCCATTTCCTACTTTGAACCTTTCTTTATGGGAGTGAGCGACAACCTGCAGCAGGAGATCCGGGATGAAAGCATCAGCTATGATCCTGAAACTTACAGGAAAAAGAAGGACGTTGAAAAGCTGCCGGTAAAGGATAAGGTGGAACTGAAGGATATTGTATATCGCTATCCCGGAACGGATACGCTGATCTTTGATCATGCGGATATGGAAATTCCCATTGGAAAATCCGTGGGGATTGTTGGAACCTCCGGAGCGGGAAAGACCACGGCAGTTGATATTCTGTTAGGGCTTTTGAAGCTGCAGCAGGGACAGATCCTGGCAGATGGAGTGGAGGTCAGGGAACATTATCAGTCCTGGCTTAAAAATATTGGATATATTCCCCAGTTTATCTTTATGATCGATTCTACCATCCGTAAGAATGTGGCATTTGGATATCAGGATGAGGATATTGATGACGAAAAGGTATGGCGGGCCTTAAAGGAGGCACAGCTTGACGAATTTGTAAGAGGGCTGCCGGAAGGACTTGACACCGGCATTGGGGAAAGAGGAATCCGCATTTCCGGCGGACAGAAGCAGAGGATCGGAATTGCCAGGGCACTGTTTGAGGATCCGGAAATTCTGGTGCTTGATGAAGCTACCTCAGCCCTTGACAACGAAACAGAGGCAGCCATTATGGATTCCATAAACAGACTTCACGGCAAAAAGACTTTGATCATCATAGCCCACAGGCTGCAGACCATAGAAAAATGCGACATGGTTTACCGGGTAGAACATGGGAAAGTGCAAAGAGAAAGATAAGGCATATAGACAGGGAGAAAAAAGCCGGGCGGAAAGGAGTGCGAAATGGCGGAAAAGAAACGGATGGCCAATATGGAATTACTGCGCATGGCAGCCATGGTCATGGTAGTAGCCATGCACTTTTTGGCAAAGTCAGGAAATCTTCCCGTGGTCGGGGAGGCCCTTACGCCTCAAAGAACCATAGGCGCCCTGATCGAAGCCTTTTGCCTTGTGGCGGTGAACGTTTATGTTCTGATCAGCGGCTTTTTTGGATTAAAGGGAAGCTTTCGGGTCAGCAAGGCCATAAGCTTTCTCTGTCAGATCTGGTTTTATTCCCTGCTTATTCCGCTTTTCTTAGAGGGATTAAAAGCTTTTGGGATTTTAGATGCAGCATTGTTTATAGAAAAGGCAGGAGTGATCTATGGCTTAAGCCAGTATCTGCTTCCGATCGAGACAGAGCATTACTGGTTTGCTACTTCCTATTTCCTGCTTCTACTTCTGTCGCCCGTATTAAAGGCGGGGGCAAAAAGACTGTCGAAGAGGCAGTTTCAAATTTTACTGGGAGGTCTTTTACTCTTTTTCTCGGTGATCAAGAGCATTTGTCCCGTACCGCTTTCTTTTGACAGGTATGGGTATGATCTGCCCTGGTTTATCTGCCTTTACCTGACAGGACTTTATCTGGGAAAATACGGATGGAAGTCCCTTGAAAAAAGCAGAAAAAAGGGATTTCTCTTATATGCGTTGTGCTGTTTTCCGGGATATCTGATCAATCTTGGCATGTGGGCGCTTGCCGGAAAGATCGATGGCGCGGCATATTATTTTACGGTTCCGTATCACTATAACTTTATTTTCTGTCTTTTGGGCGCAGTAGGCCTTTTCTATGGCTTTTACGGGATCAGGATCAGGGAAGGAAGAGGGGCGGAATTATGCAGGCAGATGGGAGGCCTTTGCTTTGGAGTCTATCTTCTTCATGAGCACATTGATCTCAGAGATCAGTGGTATGGATGGCTGCAGACGCTCCTTGGAACCGGTGGAAAAGAAGGAGCCGGGGTATTTGCCGGTGAATTCCTGGCAAGTATCTGCCTTCTGTTTGGGGTGGGCATTTTGATAGACTATCTGCGGAAGAAGCTTTTTGCGGCAGTTTCAAACAGCCTAAGCCAAAGCGGCATTTCGCACAGGATCAGAAAATTAGATGAAGTAATGGCAGAAAAGGAGGAGGATCATTGAAAGAGCAGCAGACGATCCGGGAAGCCGGGAGCAAATTGTTAGAAAGATTATTCTTCCCTCTGATTTTAATTCTTTTTCCGCTTGTAAAGGCGAGTTATGGGATTGATCTGACGGATATGGGGTATAGCCTTGGAAATTACCGCTTTTTTGGAACGGAGGGAGGAGTCTGGACGTTACTGACTTTCCTTTCCGGCGGAATGGGCAATTTTCTGATGAAGCTTCCCATGGGAAATACCATGCTTGGCATGAAGATCTATACAGGACTTCTTGTAAGCCTGACGGCGCTTATGGGGTATCGCTTTTTCCGAACAAAGATGCCTGCGTGGCTGGCCTTTGCCGGAGAAGTGGCAGCTATTGGACTGTGCTGGTGCCCTACGGTTATTCTTTACAATTATTTAACCTATTTTTTGTTTTTGATGGGATGCGTGTTTTTGTTTCGGGGACTGGCAGGCTGCAGGAACGGCTGTCTGGTGCTGGCAGGGATCTGCCTGGGACTGAATGCGTTTAGCAGATTTCCCGGAAATGTCCTTGAGGCGGCTTTGATCCTGGCGCTGTGGTATTATGGAGCGCTTAAGGGAAAGAAAACCCAAAGGATCCTTATAGAAACAGGGCTGTGCGCTGCAGGGTATGCGGCAGCTTTTGCAGTAGCAGCAGTGACCGCAAGCGTCTGGCATGGAGGGAATGTTCTCTCGGAAATGATGCAGGGCGTTTTGGGAATGGCAGGCAGCGCTTCAGATTATACCTTTGGAGAAATGCTGTATGCGATTCTGGATGCATACGGGCACGGATTACGGTGGATGCTGTATATGCTTTTGTGCATCCTCCCCGGGATCCCCTTTCTGGTATTGTTTCCGGGCAAATTGGAAAAGGCCAGAAAAATTGTTTACTGTCTGTGCATTCCGTTACTGTTTCTGGCACTTGAAAAATGGGGAATGTTTCATTTCAGATATTATCAGAAGGAAGCGGCTCTGCAGTGGGGAGCTGTATTCCTCCTTTTGGGAATAGGCGCGCTGTTATGGCTTTTATTTACCAGACAGATGGATGATGAATGGAGACTGATCGGAGCGATTGCCCTGATCGTGATCCTGATCACACCTCTTGGAAGCAACAACCATATCTGGCCGGCGCTGAACAACCTGTTTTTTGCTGCGCCTGTTGTGTTCTGGATTCTTTACCGCTTTATCAGATGGGGGAGAAAATGCCTGGACGCTACGGGAAAGGTTCCCCTTTTTCCTGCCAAGGCAATGTTTGCAGGGATGCTTCTTATGTTTTTTGTGCAGGCAGCGGGTGTAGGATTTGGCTATGTATTTCTGGATGGGGAGACCGGAGAAGACCGAAGCTATAAGGTAGAAGGAAATTCTGTACTTGCGGGCATGCACACTACGGCGCAAAATGGAGAAAATTTAGAGGAAATCAGTGCCTTCATGACAGAAAACAAAGACCGCTATGAGGAGAAAAAGCTGCTCCTGTATGGGAATATTCCCGGTCTTTGCTACTATCTTGACAAACCCTCTGCGGTTTATACCTCCTGGGCAGATCTGGACACCAATCCTCTGGGGCGGCTGGAGGAGGAACTGAAGACCCTTACGGGGAGACCCCTTGTGATCATTACGCCTCAGCTTGCCGCATACTTTTCAGGCGACAGAAAGGCAATGGAATATTGGGGCACAGATATAGAAGGCTGTAAAGGAGATCAAAAGCTTTCTGCTATTTTGCAGTTTATGAGAGAACAGGATTACAGACAGGTATTTGCCAATGAGGCATTTATCATATACGAGTAGGAAAGGATGAGAATAATGATTCGATTTAATGTACCGCCCAGTGTAGATGGGGAAATGGATAATATCAAAAAGGCCATTGAAAGCATGCATATCTGCGGAGATGGAGCGTTTACCAAAAAGTGCAGCGAGTATCTGGAAAAGCTTACCGGCACAAGCAAGTGCCTTCTGACCACCTCCTGTACCCATGCGTTGGAAATGGCGGCTCTTTTATGTGATATCAAGGAGGGCGATGAAGTGATCATGCCCTCTTATACCTTTGTTTCCACGGCGGACGCTTTTGTACTGCGGGGGGCCACGCCGGTGTTTGTAGATATCAGGCCGGATACCATGAATATTGATGAGACGCTGATCGAGGCGGCCATTACGGAGAAAACAAAGGCCATAGCAGTGGTTCATTATGCGGGAGTTGCCTGTGAGATGGATGTGATCATGGACATTGCAAGGCGGCATCATCTGAAGGTGGTAGAGGATGCGGCACAGGCTATCATGTGTACCTACAAGGGGAAAGCCCTGGGAACCATAGGAGATTTTGGATGCTTCAGCTTTCATGAAACGAAAAACTTCAGCATGGGAGAAGGGGGCGCTATTCTGATCCGGGATCCTGAATATATAGAAAAAGCAGAGATCCTGAGGGAAAAGGGTACGGACAGGAGCAAATATTACAGAGGACAGGTGGACAAGTACAGATGGCAGAATTTTGGTTCCTCCTATCTTCCAAGCGATATCAATGCGGCTTATCTTTATTCCCAGTTTGAGGTGGCAGAAACCATCAATCAGGCCAGACTGGACCGCTTTCACCAGTATTATGAGCTTTTAACCCCCTTAATGGAGGCAGGAAGGATCGAACTTCCGGTGATACCTGAGGGATGTGAGCAAAACGGTCATATGTTTTACATTAAGACAAAGGATATGGAAGAGAGAACGGCACTGATCGATTTTCTGAAGGAAAATGATATTATGGCGGTGTTCCATTATATTCCGCTCCATACAGCGCCGGCAGGTATGAAATTTGGAAGATTTCACGGCATGGACCGCTATACCACAAAGGAAAGCGAGCGGCTTTTGAGACTTCCCATGTTTTATCAGCTGACGCCGGAGCAGGTGGAGTATATTGCCGGAAAAGTAAAGGAATTTTATGAAACAAGAAGGTAAGAAGGAGCAGCTAATCAACTGGATACTGGCAGGTGGCTTTGTGGCCGCCGTGATGCTTATTATTGGCAGTCTTTTTGATTATTACTATGATCTGAATGACGACGGTTTGATGAAGGATATTCTGGCAGGAGTATATACAGGCACGCCGGAAGGCCATAACATTCAGATGCTGTGGCCGGTAAGCGCATTGATCAGTGTTTTTTACAGGGTGGCGAGACCTTTGCCCTGGTATGGCCTGTTTTTGTGCGGCTGTCATTTTGGCTGTTTTTTTCTGATCTTAAAGCGGAGTCTTAAACTGGCATCGTGCGGATGGGAAAAACTGCTTGCAGCAGTGGCGGAAACCCTGGTTTTTACAGCTTTTTTCTTAGAACATCTGGTATATGCCCAGTATACCGTAAGCTGTACCCTGCTTGCAGGAACGGCGGCTTTCCTGTTCTATACAACGGACGTAGAGCTTGACAACCGTAATTTTATAAAAAGCAATCTTCCGGCAGTCTGCCTGGTGATATTGGCTTATCTGATCCGGTCAGAAATGCTGCTGCTGGTGCTGCCCATGATCTGCGTGGCAGGAGCGGCCAAGTGGGGAAGTGAAAAAAAGATTTTTACGCCCCGGCATGCAAAAAAATATTTTTCCGTGATCGGAATGATCCTGGCGGGGCTTTTACTTTCCCAGGGTGTGCATATGCTTGCCTACAGCTCGCCGGAGTGGAAAAGCTTTACAGAGCTGTTCAATAACAGAACGGAGCTTTATGATTTCCAGGTCATTCCACCCTATGAAGGGAATGAGGCGTTTTATGAAAGCGTAGGGCTTGCGGAAAGTGAAAAGATCCTATTTGATAATTATAATTTTGGCATAGATGAAGAAATTGACCATGAGCTTATGGGACAGGTGGCAGAATATGCAGGCAAGCTTCGGAAGGAGAACACTCCGGTAATGCAAAATCTCAAGGAGAAGGCAGGGGCTTATCTGTATCGCTTTTTGGGAGGAAAGACAAAAAGCGGAAGTGATTATCCCTGGAATTATCTTGTGATTCTGGGCTATGTGCTTGCCTTCCTGACGGGAATTCCTTTAAGAAATCAGGCAGAGCAGCAAAAAGGGCCATGGCAGCAGAGAATGAAAAATGCTGCGTCTATTTTGTGGAAGCTTGCGTTTTTGTTTGCGGTCAGAACGGTTCTTTGGATGTATATTCTGTGGGGAGAGCGAAGTCCAAGCAGGATCACGGATTCTTTGTATCTTATGGAGTTTTTGATCTTATCCGCCATGATCCTGGTACACCTTGGGGAGATCCGTTCCGAAAGAAGCAGGAGGTGGCTGGAGGCTGTAACAGGAGGGCTGTGTATTTTACTTGCAGTGATGGTCTTACCGGCAAAAGGATCTGCAGTTATGGATCAGCAGGCGGTAAGGGAGGAGGTAAATGCTCCTTACGGGGAGCTTTACGTATACTTTAAGGAGCATCCGGATCAGTTTTATTTTATGGACGTTTATTCCTCCGTAGCTTATTCGGAAAAGATGTTTAAGAATGTAGATAACACCCTGGCAAATTATGACATTCTGGGAGGCTGGGCCTGCAAAAGCCCCCTTCAGGAAAAGAAGCTTGCAGCTTTTGGGATCACAGACATAGAACAGGCTCTTAGAGAAGAGGAGCATATTTATTTTGTAAAGAATACTGCGGAGGATATGCAGTGGCTGTTTCAGTATTATGAAGGACATGGGACGCCCATAAAGGCTGCTTTGTTTGCAACCATTTCGGACACCTTTGAAATTTATCAGATCAGTCCTGCGTCCTGAAGCTTGCAGAGTTTGGAAAGGCATGGTGATGAGTATGGAAGAAAATGGGATGCTTTTTGGAAAAGAGATATACCTGCGGCCCATGACAGAGGAAGATACAGACCTGATCGTTTTGTGGAGAAACAGGGAATTTGTGCGCCGGAACTTTATCTATCAGAAGCCATTTACAAGGGAAGGGCATTTGAAGTGGATCCATACTATGGTCGATGCCGGGAAAGTAGTGCAGTTCATGATCTGTGAAAACGCATCAAAAAGGCCCGTGGGAAGCGTTTATCTGCGAGATATTATACAGGAACACAAAAGAGCAGAGTATGGCATATTTATTGGAGAAGAAGATGCCATTGGAAGAGGTTATGGTACGCAGGCGGTAAAACTGATTGTAGCATATGGTTTTGAGTATCTGCATCTTCATAAGATCATGCTCAGGGTGCTTGCAAAGAATGAGCGTGCAAGAAAAAGCTATGAGAAAGCAGGCTTTGTGCAGGAAGCCTATCTGAAGGACGAGGTTTTTCTGCAGGGTGCATTTCAGGATGTTATTTATATGGCCATGATCAATGAGAAGAAAAACGGAGAATAAGCAATGGAAAAGGAAGAAAAGAGAAACAGGAAAATGGTCAGCTTTGTCATTCCCTGTTACCGGTCGGGAAAAACACTGCCGGGAGTGGCAAATGAAATAGAAGAAGCCATGAAACAGCTTCCTGCGTATGACTATGAGGTGATCCTGGTAAATGACTGTTCTCCTGACGGAACGCTGGAGACCATTAAGACGCTCTGCCGGAAAAAGAAAAATTTTACAGGGATTGACCTTGCAAAAAACTTTGGGCAGCACAGCGCGCTGATGGCAGGGCTCCGATGTACTAAGGGAGATATGGTGGTATGCCTGGATGATGACGGACAGACGCCTGCAAACGAAGTGGGAAAGCTTCTTTCGGGGATTGAACAGGGCGCAGATGTGGTATATGCCAGGTATGGGAAAAAGCATCATTCGGGATTCCGCAATTTTGGAAGCCATGTGAATGAACTGATGACCAGGGTGATGCTGGGAAAACCCAAGGAGCTTTTTGTTTCCAGCTATTTTGCTGCAAGGAGATTTGTGGTGGAGGAAATGGTGAAGTATGAAAATTCCTATCCTTATGTGATTGGACTGGTGCTGCGCACCACGAAAAATATTGTAAATGTGGAAGTGAACCACAGAGACCGGGCGGCAGGGGAATCGGGTTATACTTTTTCCAAGCTGCTGGGGCTTTGGTTTAACGGATTTACGGCATTCAGCGTGAAGCCCCTGCGGATTGCAACGGCTACAGGAGCAGGCTGCGCTGTTATAGGCTTTTTGTATGGTCTTTATACCATTATCAAAAAGATCTTTTTCAATCCCCCCGGATTGGTGATTGGTTTCAGCGCCCTGATGTCAGTGCTCGTTTTTGTGGGAGGCATGCTGATGCTGATGATGGGGCTTGTAGGGGAGTACATCGGAAGAATGTATATTTCCATGAACAGATCGCCCCAGTATGTGATCCGGGAAGTGATCCGGCATGAAGAAGAATAAGAGGCGGAAAATTAATGCAGTAATGGCAGGGTAAAGGCAGGAGCGGAATGAAGTCAGAAAAGGAGAAGATAACTTTATACAGCAAGGAAGGGATCCTGCAGGCAGGGCTTGTTTTTGCTGCCTTTCTGGCAACCTGGGCATTCGGATATATGGTTTCCCCTGTGGGGGGAGGCCTTTCTTATACCAACAGCATTTTATCGGTTTTCCTTTTTCTTTTTTTCTGTTTTCTTTTTGGAAAGATCAGGAAGCAGGGGGTTGGACAAGGGAAAAGGAAATGGATATGGCCGGGGATCTGCGGAAGTCTTTTTGTATTCAGCATGTGTTTTGGGATTCAACTGGATCAAAAGGGGAATGTGCCCTTTACAAACCTGAAAATGTGGGGAGCTGTTTTGATCCTGGCGGTATGCTGCAGTCTTCTGCTGCGGTACGTCTGGGATCTGGGGGACGGACTGATACAGAAAAGGCACTCCGGAAAAGGAGCGCTTCTGAAAGCAGAAGCTTCAGGGGAAAAAAGAGGCCGCTCGATCCTTTTTTACGGAGGAGTGATTTTCCTGCTTTATATGCCGGTATATCTGGCGGTATATCCGGGGTTTTTTGTATATGATGCCCAGGAGGAGCTGATGGAGGTGGTCACCAGAAGCTTTACCACCCATCATCCGCTGGTTCATGTCCTGCTTTTAGGCGGTGTGATCCAGCTTGTGCATAAGCTTACGGGATCCTATAACCTGGGAATTGCCTGTTATACCCTCCTTCAAATGGCAGTGATGGCGGGGATCTTTGGATATGGAGTAAGCGTCCTGAAAAGCCGGGGAGTAAAAAGGTGGGGAAGAATTCTGCTCACCTGTTATTTTGGATTATGTCCTGTTCTGGTCATGTTTTCCCTTTGCTCTGCAAAGGATGGGCTGTTTACGGGAATGCTGCTTTTGATGGTTCTGCTTTTGGAAAAGCTTGTAAGGGAGCCGGAGAGCTTCTTTGGGCAGAAGGGAAATGTTCTTTTGCTGTTTCTTTCATGCACCGGCATGATGCTGCTGCGGCACAACGGATTTTATGCGTTTCTGGTGTCGATTCCGGCGCTGCTTTGGGGCATACAAAGAAACAGGAGGAAGGCGGCAGTCTTTTTTCTGGGAACCGTGATCGCTTATATGCTGATCAGCAGCGGCCTTTCAGCTCTGCTGCACGCAGATACATCGGAAAACCAGGAAATGCTTACGGTTCCCATCAGCCAGCTTGCCCGGGTTTATGCAGATCAGAAGGAAAGCCTGCCAAAGGAGGAATGTGAAATTCTTTACCGCTATCTTCCAGAGCAGGCCCTGGATCGTTATACGCCAAAGGTAACGGACGGAGTAAAGATTGCATTTTGCAATGAGGCTTATAGGGAGGATGCAGGAAGCTTCTGGAGGCTTTGGGCAAGATGGGGTATCCAAAATCCCTTTACCTATCTGAACGCATGGTTTATGACCTCTTACGGCTTCTGGTACCCGGACACCGTGATCGATGTTTATCGGGGAAATTCGGTTTTTACTTTTACCTATGGGGACAGTTCCTATTTTGGCTTTGAAGTGGAACAGCCCGGCAAAAGGGAGAGCAGGATCCCGATCCTTAATGAGCTTTACAGAAGAATATCCCTGGAGATCTCTTTTCAGAAGATCCCGGTATTGTCCCAGCTTTTTTCTCCGGGAACGGCCTGCTGGTGTTTTCTGTTTTTGCTTGGCTTTCTTTTATATCTGGGAAGATGGCGCGGGGCACTGCCTTATCTGCCGGTATTTTTCAGCTTTTTGACGGTTCTTCTGGGGCCCACATACCTGGTTCGCTATGTGGTTTATTTTTGGGCGGTACTGCCCTTTCTTGGAGCGGAAGTGATCAGGAGTGTGGAAAGACCGCAAATTTGATAAAAATGGGTATCTGTGATATACTTACCCATGGTTTCGGGACAGATTTATGAACGGGAAGGAACTAAACGCAGATGATGAAAAAGATTATCTATAAAAGCACTGCCATAAAGGCGGTGATCCTACTAGCAGCATTTTGTTTCCTGATTTCTTTATGGCCCCTCAGGATCATAAAGGAGACAGTGGAAAGCGCTGTGCCGGTAAAGGAAAGCATAGAGCCCTATATGGTAGATGAGAACGCCACCATCCTTCAAAGCTTTGTGGCACAGTATGACCATCTGGCAGATGTGAGGGTCTACCTCATGGAGGGCGGAAGCGGCGAGTATTTCTATGTGCGCCTTTTGAATGAACAGCAGGTGATGATCGCACAGGAAAAGGTGCAGATCACAGAGGAAATGCTGGAAAGTCCCGGATATGTAAAGGTGTTAATGGATGTTGATACGGAGGTTGGAAAGCCTTATTATCTGATACTTCAGGGAGAAGGCTCCCAGATATATACAGCCTGTGAGAACATTTCCCAGGAAGAGGCTCCCTATATGGGCGGGCTTTACTATGGAGATAACGGCGTAGAAGGAAAGGCGCTGATCGCATCATATGATTACAGCATGCCCCTTAGAAAGGGGAAGGTTTTGCTGTATGGGGGTGTGATCCTGGCAGCAGCGACGCTTTTGTATGGCGCAGTCTCCCTTTTTTGCAAAAAAGGCAGTAAAAAGGATAAGCTGGTCACGGTGGAACAGGCATTTAAGGCGGTATGCAATCCCATTGCCGCGCTGTTTTTATTGACCTGCATCGTTACGATCTGTATGGGAAAATGGAGCGTGCATTTTCTGGATAACAGCGTGTTTATGGTCAGTGTACTGCTTCTTGGCATGATCTTATTTTATGGGATCAACCATAACAGGCAGGGACAGGAGAGCATCCTGACCAGGGAATATCTGCAAAGTCATTTTGCAGATATTTTGCAGTCCCTTTTTCTTGCAGGCGCCATCAGTGGATGCTGTGAGTACATGGCAGGGCTTTATGATATTCACCATGCGGTGGCAGAGAGAAAAGAAATGCTCTGGTTCTGTCTGGCGGTGATTGCCATGTTCCGGTTTAAGGAGCTTGTGAACTGGTATAATCTGGTTTATGTGATCGGGGCAGGCGCTTATGGCTATTACTATTATAAGCAGCAGGTTGCGGCTCTGGCAGAACAGACCATTAAGGAAACCGAAATCGGAATGCATATGGCCGTAATCAGAAATACGGTATTTATTGGGATCCTGTTCGGACTGATCCTGATCCATACGCTGATAGGGCTGTGGAAAAGAAAACTGGCAAAGCCGGCATATTGGTATGCGGGGCTTGTGCTTCTTTTCTTTGCGGCAATCGTGGTCTTTAGAAACGGAAGATGGTGGACCGTGGTCCTTGCGGTGAGCTTTTTCCTGTTTTACCTTACTTATGGAATGTGGGAACACAAGGGAAGGCTCCTTACCAATATCTGCAGGGGCGTGGTACTTCAGTTTCTGCTGGCAACGGGCTATTGCCTGCTTCACAGGCCTTATACCACTTATCGAACGGCCAGATATCCCCATATTTTCCATACGGTGACGATTACGGCTACATACCTGACCATGGCATGGTGTGCCGCTCTTGTACTTTTGCTTTCCAAGCTGCGAAAGAGCAGGAAGCTTCGGGACAACTGGAAGGAACTGACCTTGTTTGGCGTGGTTTCCGCTTATATTCTCTTTACCATGGCAAGAACCGCTTTTCTGGCTGTAGGTGTGGCACTTCTGGTTGCGCTGATCGCCATGAGCGCCGGAAAAGGACTGAAAAAGTTTGGATATTTCTGGAGAAACCTGGGTTATATGATCCTTGCGGTGCTTGTATGCTTTCCGGTGACCTTTACGGTACAAAGAACAGTGCCTACACTGGTCAGCGATCCGTATATGTATGAATTTGAAAATTTCAGAGACGATACGTTAAGAGGGAGGAAACTGACCTCCGCCGATTGCATGAGAGTAGGGCGCTTTATCGATCTGTTCAGTGACAGAGTGCTGGGCATTCCGGAAGGAACCTTTGACTTTTACGGGGAAAATAAAAGATACAGGGAAACCCATGATTCAGAAGGAAATGAGATCGTTACCTCAAAGGCTTTCACAGGACGTTTGGAAGAGGGACCGCTTTTTGCATCTGCGGGAAGCTTAAGACCCTATATGCTTTATACAAGTGAAGAGGAATTTCCTGTGGATACACAGGCAGAGGATGATTACAGCAATGGACGGCTTGACATTTTCAGGTCCTATCTGGAACAGCTTAACATGACGGGGCATGAGGAAATGGGAGCGCTTCTTAAGGATGGTTCTATTGCAACCCATGCTCATAATATTTATCTTCAGGTGGCATATGACCATGGAATTCCTGTAGGCATATTGTTTGTACTGGTAGGGATAGCTACTTTTATCAAAGCATGTCTTTATTATAAAAAACAAAAGGACAAGGTGGCGTTTGCAGGGCTTCCACTTGTGGTCACGGTGGCAGTGGGAGCAGCCGGAATGGTGGAATGGGTCTTCCATCTGAGCAATCCCTGCGGATTTCTTTTACTGTTAGTCATTACGCCCCTTGTGTTTTGTGAGGAAAACGTGAAATATGAGTAAAGAGAAAAAGAAACCGAGAAAACCCTTTAATGTTAAGCTGTTATACAGACGCACCTGCCTGATCATTTATGATATTATCAGCGTGATCCTGGCAAGCTATATTGCGCTGCTTATGCGTTATGGGTTTGAAATGGCAGAAATTCCGGCCCACTTTGTGGATCCGATCAACCATTTTCTGCCCTTTAATATCCTGATCACATTGGCAGTGCTCTATGTGTTCCGCATGTATAACAGCCTGTGGGCGTTTGCAGGGGAAACAGAGCTGCAAAATCTGGTGCTGGCCAGTGTGATCTCTTCCGGGCTGCAGGCGGCCGGCATCCAGTTTTTCAAGACGCCGGGGCAGCAGGCGGTACCTGGAAGCTATTATTTCCTGTATATGTTTCTGCTGATCAGCTTTATTTTTGCCAGCAGATTTTCCTATCGCTTTTTCAGAAGCCTGAAGCACAAAAAGCAAAACAAGAAAAACAGCATTTCTGTTATGGTGATCGGTGCAGGGGAAGCAGCCAATGTGATTATCAAGGAGATCGTGAACAGCAATTTTTCCACCATGGTGATCCGCTGCATTATTGATGATGACCCGGGAAAGTGGGGAAGATTTATCCAGGGGATCAAGGTAGTCGGCGGCAGGGACAAGATCATTGAGTGTGCGGATATTTATGGGATCGATGAAATTATTGTGGCAATGCCCTCTGTCAGCAGGAAGGAGCTTTCAGAAATCCTGGATATCTGTAAGGAGACAAGCTGTAAGCTGCGCTCCCTTCCCGGAATGTATCAGCTTGTAAATGGCGAAGTCAGCGTCAGCAAGCTGCGGGATGTGGAAGTGGAGGATCTTCTGGGGAGAGATCCCGTTGAAGTAGATCTGGATTCCATTCTGGGATATGTACAGGGAAAAAGAATTCTGGTTACGGGAGCAGGAGGTTCTATTGGAAGCGAGCTGGCAAGACAGATCGCTTCACACAGACCGTCCCGTCTGATCCTGTTAGATATTTATGAGAACAGCGTTTATGACGTACAGCAGGAGCTGATCACCGCATATCCTGAGCTGGATCTGGTGGTGCTGATCGCTTCTGTGCGCAATACCAACAGAATGAACTGGATTTTTGAGCATTATAAGCCTGAGATCGTGTATCATGCAGCGGCGCATAAGCATGTGCCTTTGATGGAAGCAAGCCCCAATGAAGCAGTGAAGAATAACGTGTTTGGAACCTTTAAGACGGCACAGGCCGCAGCCATGAACGGCACCAGACGTTTTGTCATGATCTCTACGGATAAGGCGGTAAATCCCACGAATATCATGGGAGCCAGCAAGCGGATCTGTGAAATGATCATCCAGACCTTTAATAAGCATTACGATACGGAATTTGTGGCAGTCAGATTTGGAAACGTACTGGGCAGCAACGGAAGCGTGATTCCTCTGTTTAAAAAGCAGATACAGGAAGGGGGCCCCGTTACAGTGACCCATCCTGATATTATCCGCTATTTTATGACGATCCCGGAGGCAGTTTCCCTGGTGCTCCAGGCAGGGGCATACTGTAAGGGAGGAGAGATCTTTGTGCTGGATATGGGAAAACCGGTTAAGATCCTGGATCTTGCCAAAAACCTCATCCGCTTATCCGGTTACCGGGTTGGAGAAGATATTAAGATCGAGTTTACAGGACTTCGTCCCGGTGAAAAATTGTATGAGGAGCTTCTTATGGCAGAAGAAGGCCTGACGGAAACCGCCAACAGGCTGATCCACATTGGAAAGCCCATTGAAATTGATGAGATGAAATTTTTTGTTCAGCTAAAAGAATTGAAGGATGCTTCAAAGAATGAGAGCAATGACATAAGACCGTTAGTAAAGGCGATTGTTCCCACTTATCATTACAGCGAGGAGCAGCAAGGAAAATAAACAGATCAAAGTCTGTATATTATGGAAAGGTGTGTTGATGTAAATGGCAGATAAGAGAGTGTATTTATCCTCGCCCACCATGCATGGAGAGGAGCAGAAGTTTATCAAGGAGGCTTTTGACACCAACTGGGTTGCGCCTCTTGGGCCGAATGTTGATCTGTTTGAAAAGAAACTGGCAGCTTATGTGGGCATTTCCCATGCCGCTGCGCTCAGCGCAGGTACTGCGGCTATCCACCTGGCGCTGCGCATCCTGGGAGTGGGGCCGGGAGATGTGGTATTTGCCCCGTCTCTTACGTTCAGTGCAACCTGTAACCCTATTGTTTACCAGAATGCCTCTCCGGTGTTTGTTGACTCGGAGCCGGATACCTGGAATATGTGCCCGAAAGCACTTGAGAAGGCCTTTGAAAAGTACCCTCATCCGAAAGCCGTGATCGTGGTTCATCTGTACGGAACCCCTGCAAAGCTTTCCGAGATCATGGAGATCTGCGAAAAGCATCAGGTGCCTCTGATCGAGGATGCTGCAGAATCCCTGGGAAGCACCTACAAAGGAAAATATACAGGTACTTTTGGAAGGATCGGAATTTATTCTTTTAACGGAAATAAAATTATTACCACATCCGGCGGCGGCATGCTGGTCTCCGAAGAGGAAGAGATCACAAAGAAAGCAACCTTCCTGGCAACGCAGGCCAGGGATCCTGCCAGATATTATCAGCATTCTGAAATCGGATATAATTACCGTATGAGCAATATCATTGCGGGGATCGGAAGGGGACAGCTTCTTCATCTGGAAGAGCATAAACAGCTTAAGCAGATCATTTACCGCAAATATAAAAGGGAGTTTAAGGATATTCCGGAAATCACCATGAATCCGTTAAATCCTGAGGGAGATGCAAACTGCTGGCTTTCCTGTATGACCATCTCGCCCGGAAGCGCTGTGACGCCGGATCAGATTATGGATGCCCTGGCGGCAGAAAACATTGAATCAAGACCGATCTGGAAGCCCATGCATCTGCAGCCTGTTTTTGCAAAGGAAGATTTTATTACCCTGAAGGAGCAGGGCAGTGTGGCAGAAGATATTTTTAACAGAGGCCTCTGCCTGCCCAGCGATATTAAAAATACGGAGGAAGATATGGACGAGATCATCACCATTGTCCGCAGGTGCTTCCACAGGGAATAAACGGAGGGTTTATGTATCAGAAATACGTGAAGAGGCTGCTTGATATCCTCATATCGGCAGTAGGGATCACAGTACTTTCGCCGGTTTATCTTGTATTGTTTATACTGGTAAGGGTAAAACTCGGAAAGCCTGCGTTGTTTACACAGGAAAGACCGGGAAAGGATGAAAAGATATTTAAGCTTTATAAATTCCGGTCCATGACGGAGCAGCGGGATGAAAAGGGAGAGCTATTGCCGGACGAAGTCCGGCTTACTTCCTTTGGGAAGATGCTTCGGGCAACCAGCCTGGATGAACTGCCGGAGCTCTTTAATATCCTGAAGGGAGATATGAGTCTTGTAGGGCCAAGGCCGCTGCTTGTAAAATATCTTCCCCTTTATAATGAAGAACAAAAACACCGGCATGATGTACGGCCGGGACTTACAGGGCTTGCACAGGTAAGCGGCAGAAATGCCATAAGCTGGGAAGAACGGTTTGAAAAGGATGTTTATTATGTAAGACATTTATCTTTTCTCCTGGATTGCAAGATCCTTTTCCGCTCTGTGGCGGTAGTGTTTTCCCATGAGGGGATCAGCAGTGGAACGGATGCGACTATGGAAGCATTTACGGGAACACCCCAAAAAGAAAAGGAAGAGTGAGGCAATATGAATATTTTATTTTGCAGTGTAGGAAGAAGATGCGAACTGCTGAAGGACTTCCGAAAAACTCTGGGAGAGGGCTTAAAGATCGTGGCAACCGATAACAGCACCTTTGCGCCGGCGTTTGCTTTTGCAGACCGGGGATATCAGGTGCCTTTAATAAGTGATCCCGGGTATATTCCGGAAATCCTGGCTATATGCGAAAAGGAACAGATCCAGGCGGTAACAACTCTTATTGATCCGGAGATCATGCTTCTTGCAGAGCACCGGAAGGAATTTGAAGAGCTGGGAGTGGAGGTTTTAGCACCATACCTAGAGACCGCAAAGCTATGCTTTAATAAGTATGAAATGTTCCGTTATCTTCAGGGAAAAAAGATCCCGACTGTAATGACCTACGGCACATATGAAGAGTTTTTCGCTGCCTATGAGCAGAAGAAGATCACTTTTCCTGTTTTTGTGAAGCCGCGAACGGGAAGCGGCAGCGTAGGGGCAAGAAAAATAGAAACGCTGGAAATGTTAAGGGATGTGATAAGGGAGGACGCTTCCCTGATCATTCAGGAATTTATGAAGGGAACGGACATGGATGCGGATGTGTATGTGGATACCATCAGCAAACAGCCGGTTGCGATCTTTTCCAAGAAAAAGATCTCCACGACCATAGGGGGTGCGAATAAAACCATCTCCTTTAAGGATCCCGCTCTTTTTAAATTTGTAAAAGAAGTGATCCAGGTGCTGGAATTTAACGGCCCTCTGGATATGGATCTTTTTTATCAGGATGGACAGTATTATCTTTCTGAGATCAATCCCAGATTTGGCGGTGCGTACCTGCATGCTTATGGGGCAGGGGTTGACTTCCCGAAAATGATTGACAATAATATAAAGGGAATTGAAAATCAGGATGAGACCGGCAGCTATGAGGAAGAGGTTGTCATGATGATGTATGACAGCGTTGTGATCAGGAGCCTTCAGGAATTAAAAGAGAATATTCAATGAAAATAATGATTTTAACAAATTACGCAAACGGATTATATCTGTTTCGTAAGGAGCTTTTGGCACAGTTTTTAAAGGATGGGCATGAAGTGGTTGTGTCCATACCCTTTGATGAAAACAGATTTAAAATAGAAAAACTGGGATGCAGGGTAATAGAGGCGCATCTGGAGCGGAGAGGAAGTAATCCTGTTCATGATCTGAAGCTGCTTGGGGAATACCTTGCCTGCCTAAAGGCTGAAAAACCGGAAATGGTTCTTACCTATACCATTAAGCCAAACCTGTATGGCGGTCTTGCATGCAGAATCAGAAAAATACCTTACCTGATGAATATAACAGGTCTTGGAACGGCAATTGAACATAAAAGCCTGCTCAGCAGGGCGCTTCTTCTGCTTTACCGTATAGCGTCGGCAAAGGCAGCCAGAGTTTTTTTTCAGAATGAGAAAAACCGGGATTTTATGCAGAGCCATGGGATTGCAAAAGAGAATGCAGCCCTTTTACCGGGATCCGGTGTGAATTTGAAAGAGCATCCCTTTCGGGAATATCCTTCTGAACGGGAGGGGATCCGTTTTCTTGCCGTGCTCCGCATTATGAAGGATAAGGGAATTGGAGAATATCTGGATGCGGTACAGAGCCTTGCAGAGAAACGGAAGGATATTTCGTTTTATCTTGCAGGAGAATATGAAGAAGACAGCAGAAGTCTTTATGAGCCGCGGATCACAGAGCTGCAAAAGCAGGGAAAGCTGGAGTATCTTGGACATATCGACAATGTGGAGCAGGTCATGACAAAAAGTCATGTGATCGTTCATCCCTCTTATCATGAGGGGCTTTCCAATGTTCTTTTGGAGGCGGCGGCCTGCGGAAGGCCGGTACTGGCTACAAACGTAAGCGGGTGCAGGGAAACCTTTCTGGAAGGGAAAAGCGGTATTGGCTTTTCCAAAGAAAGCAGCCAGGATCTGATCCAGGCGATCCGGAAGATCCTCGCCATGACAGAGGAGCAGAGAAGAGATATGGGAGCTGCAGGAAGAGCCTATGTAGAGGAAAGATTTGACAGGCAGATCATTATTGATACCTATGAAAAAGAAATAGAAATTATAAAGGAGAATAGAAAATGGGACTGTACGAGGACATTGTAACTGGAAAAGAAAAGCTTTCACTGGTGGGACTTGGCTATGTGGGAATGCCCATTGCCGTAGCCTTTGCCAGAAAGATCAAGGTAGTCGGGTTTGACCTCAATGAAAAGAAGATCGAGCTTTATAAAAGCGGCATTGACCCCACTAATGAAGTGGGAAATGAAGTGATTGCAAAGACCACTGTGGAATTTACAGCGGATCCGAGTAAGCTTCGGGAAGCAAAATTTCATATTGTAGCGGTGCCTACGCCGGTCAATGACGATCACACGCCAGACCTGACTCCCGTAGAAGGCGCCAGCAGAATTCTGGGACAAAACCTTCAAATGGGTTCTGTTGTCGTATTTGAATCAACCGTATATCCGGGAGTAACAGAGGAGATCTGCGTTCCGATCCTGGAGAAGGAATCCGGGCTGAAATGCGGGGTTGATTTTAAGATCGGATATTCTCCTGAAAGGATCAATCCGGGAGATAAGGTTCACAGGCTGGAGACCATTACCAAGATCGTTTCCGGTATGGATGAGGAAACTTTAAACACCGTTGCCAGCATTTATGAGCTGGTAGTGGAAGCCGGAGTTTACCGTGCCCAGTCCATTAAAGTGGCAGAGGCGGCCAAGGTGATTGAAAACAGCCAGAGAGACATCAATATTGCCTTTATGAACGAACTTTCCATTATCTTTAATAAAATGGGGATCGATACAAAATCCGTGCTGGAGGCAGCAGGAACCAAGTGGAATTTCCTGAAATTTTATCCGGGACTGGTAGGAGGACACTGTATCGGGGTAGACCCGTATTACCTGACCTATAAGGCAGAGTCTCTTGGATATCATTCCCAGATTATCCTTTCCGGCAGACGGATCAATGATGATATGGGGAAATATGTGGCAGAAAGCCTTGTAAAGAACCTGATCAAGGCAGATCTTTCCGTTAAAAATGCAAGGGTTGCTATTCTTGGCTTTACTTTTAAGGAAAACTGTCCTGATACCAGAAATACAAAGGTAATTGATATATACAAAGAGCTGCAGGAATATGGCATCACGCCGATCGTGGTAGATCCGGCAGCAGACGCAGCAGAGGCAGAAAGGCTTTATGGCATTACCTTTGCCCGGATGGAAGAAGTAAAGGACATGGATGCGGTGATCATTGCGGTTTCCCATAAGCAGTTCCTGACGCTGGATCAGGAAAAGATCTTTTCCTTCTACCGTCAGGAAAATGACAAGAAGGTGCTGGTGGATATTAAGGGCATTTTAGACCGCAGCCAGTATGACACAGAGGATTGCATATACTTTAGATTATAAGGGATGATAAGGAGAAAGCGGGAAATGGGATATCAAAACCTGAAATTTGATAAAGACAGTGTGTTTTTGGTTACGGGAGGCGCCGGATTTATCGGTTCCAATCTGTGTGAAGCCCTAACGGATATGGGATATCAGGTCAGATGCCTGGATGATCTGTCCACCGGGCATATTGAAAACGTAAAGTTTTTAGAGGAGCGGCCCAATTACACCTTTATCAGGGGCGATATCAAGGATCTGGATACCTGTATGAAAGCCTGTGAAGGAGTCACCTATGTGATGAACCAGGCAGCCTGGGGTTCTGTGCCAAGAAGCATTGAAATGCCGCTTTTCTATGAGCAGAATAATATTATGGGAACACTGAACATGATGGAGGCAGCCAGACAAAATGGCGTGAAAAAGTTCGTATATGCCTCCAGTTCTTCCGTATATGGGGATCATCCTGTTCTGCCCAAAAAGGAGGGACAGGAAGGAAACCTTTTATCTCCCTATGCGCTGACCAAGCGTGTGGATGAGGAATATGGAAAGCTTTATAAGAAGCTGTATGGGCTTGATACCTACGGACTGCGTTATTTTAACGTGTTTGGGCGCAGACAGGATCCTAACGGCGCCTATGCAGCTGTAATCCCCAAATTTATCAGACAGCTCTTACATGGAGAAGTTCCCACGATCAACGGGGATGGAAAGCAGTCAAGAGATTTTACCTATATTGATAATGTGATCGAGGCAAATATGAAGGCATGTCTCGCACCTTCAGAGGCAGCAGGCCAGGCATTCAATATTGCCTATGGAGGAAGAGAGTATCTGATTGATATTTACTATGATCTTTGTAAGGCGCTTGATAAAAAGGTGGAGCCACATTTCGGACCGGATCGTGCAGGGGATATCAAGCATTCCAATGCAGATATTTCCAAGGCCAGAGAGCTTCTTTCCTATGATCCGGACTATGATTTTGCAAAGGGAATTGCACTGGCCATCGACTGGTACAAGGAGAATTTATAGGAGAAGGATTGCGTGAAAATAGCGGTAAGACTAGATGATATTACGCCGGATATGGATTGGGAGCGTTTCCTTGCAGTAAAAAAGCTGCTGGACCGCTACAAAATCAAACCGCTGATCGGTGTGATCCCGGATAACCGGGATGAGAATATAAAAGGAAAAGAAACAGGAGAGCATCCGGAGTTCTGGTCCTATATGCAGGAACTGAAATCTGAGGGCTGGGTAATTGCCATGCATGGCTTCCAGCACCGGTACACGACCCAAAAAGGAGGGTGCTTTCCCTTAAATGCCTTTTCTGAATTTGCAGGCCTGCCCTATGAAAAGCAGCGGTCAATGCTTCAGACGGGCAAAGAGATTCTGTCCCAGAAGGGGATGGAAACAGAAATTTTTATGGCTCCAGCTCACTCTTATGACAAAAATACTTTGCGGGCGCTGAAAGAGACCGGGTTTGCGGGGCTGACAGACGGCTTTGGCTCCGCTCCCTATTTGTGGAAGGAGCTTACTTTTTATCCCATTTCTTTTCAGCTTGGACGAACCCTCAGAAAGAAAAAGGGCTTCTCTACCATGGTATTGCATGCAGGGACGATGATAGATGAGGATTTGAAAAGGGTAGAGAACTATTTTCAGATGCCGGAGCCGGAGTGGATCTCCTTTTCAGAGTATTTGAAAATGGCTCCGAAAAAAAGGCAGCTTTTTGCGAGGCTTTGGGAATTTATGCTGGCCAAGGCAAAGCATCTGCTTGTGCAGATCAGAAGGTAGGAAAGCTTGGCAAAACGATGATCGTAATTTGCAGGTAACTATGATAAGATATAAATAGCTTGTGTGACGAAGACCTACAGCAAATAAAGAAAAAAGGAAAGGTGGGCGAGTATGAAGGAACCCATCAGAATACTGCATGTCCTGGGAAATACAAACCTTGGCGGGGCAGAGAGCAGAACCATGGATCTATATCGTTATATAGACAGAGAAAGGGTGCAGTTTGACTTTCTGGTCCACACGGGGCAGGAAGGTCATTTTGATAAGGAAATTTTGGAATTGGGAGGACATGTTTATCGTGTTCCCCGTTTTCGTATGTATAACTTTTTTTTCTATCGGAAAGCAGTCAAAGACTTTTTCAGGGAGCATCATGAGTTCGGAGCCGTACAGGGGCATATGACCAGTACGGCTGCCATCTATCTGCCCATCGCCAAAAAAGCGGGAGTGCCCGTCACCATTGCCCATGCAAGAAGCGCAGGGGTAGATCGGGGCATCAAGGGAAGGATGACGCGGATCCTCCGCAGTTCTTTATGGAAGAAGGCAGATTATTTATTTACCTGTTCAAAGCTTGCGGGGATTTCGGTGTTTGGAAAGAAAGCTGTGGAGGAAGGGCGCACGGTATTTATCCCCAATGCCATTGACTGTGAGAAGTTTGCTTTCAGGGAAGAAACCAGAACAAAAATGCGCAGGGAGCTTTCACTTTCAGACCGGTATGTGATCGGTCATGTGGGACGTTTCCATTATGCCAAAAATCACGAATACCTGCTTAGGGTTTTTGCAGCTTTATGTAAGGAAAAACCGGAGATGGACTTTGTACTTCTGCTTCTGGGCGAAGGACAGGGCATGGAGGGTATCCGGAAGCTTTCTGAAGAGCTGCAGATAGGAGATAAGGTGATCTTTGCAGGAAACAGAACGAATGTCAGCGATTATTATCAGGCCATGGACTATGTTGTTTACCCTTCCAGATATGAGGGGCTTCCCGGCAGCATTGTTGAGGCTCAGTGTGCGGGGCTGAAGTGCCTGATGTCAGACAGGATCTGCCAGGAAGTAATCGCCACAGAGCTTGTAACAACCATGGATATTGATAAGGATCCGGCCAGGTGGGCGGCATATCTGGCAGGACAGCTTTATTATGACAGAACGGATCATGCCGGACAGATGCGGGCTGCGGGATTTGACGTAACCTGTCAGGCAGAGAAAATGATGAAATTTTACGAAACAGGGAAATGGGTATGAAAAATGTAATGCTGATAACGCCTATGCTGCATCAGGGCGGATTTGAAAGGATCTGTGTGATGACGGCAAGACTTCTTGAGGCAGACTATGATGTGACCATCGTAGTATTTTCCATGGAGGATATTGCCTTTGATATTTCAAATCTTAAAGTGATAAATCTTGACCTGAAATCAAGGCCGGGCAGGCTTGCAAAGGTGATAAATGTTTTAAGGCGGAGCAGAAAGCTGACAAAGCTTCAGAAAAATCTGAATACAGATGTTTCTTACAGTTTTGGCATGACGGCAAATATTGCCAATGCTTTGACTGGTGGAGCAAAGAAAAAGATCTGTGCCTGTCACTCCTTTGAAGAAATAAAAAACGGGCGTTATATGAAACTTATAGGAAAAAAAGCTGATCTTCTTTTCTGCTGTGCCAAGAAGATGACGGATCTTGCCGTGAAGCAGTATGGCTTTTCCAATATAGAAACTCTTTGGAATCCATGTGATACGGAAGAAGTAAGAGAACAAAGCAGGAAGGGAAATAAGGAGGAACTGATCTTCTTTGAAGAGGAAAAGCCGGTTTTTGTTTCCATGGGCAGGGAAGATGAGGTAAAAGGTTTCTGGCATCTTCTAAAGGCTTTTCGGAGGGTATCTGAAAGCCTGCCGGATGCAAAGCTTGCAGTGATCGGAGAAGGAAGTTTTGAAAAATACAAGGCGTTAGCAAGAGATCTTCAAATTGAGGAAAGAATATGGTTTACAGGACTTAAAAAAAATCCTTTCCCCTACCTTGCAAAAGGGAAGGCCTATGTCCTTTCTTCTATCAGCGAGGGGCTTCCCAATGCTCTGGTGGAGGCTCTTTCCCTGTCGCTTCCGGTCATATCTGTAAACTGTTTATCGGGACCTGCAGAAATCCTTCATGAAAACTGGCAGGAGGCAGAAGAAAAAAAGGAATATTTTGAGGCGGATTATGGCATATTGACGCCGGCTGTATCTCAAACGCCTGATTTTCAGGCAAAATGGCAAAATGAAGGAAAGCTTATTAAACTGGAAAAGGAAGAAGAGATCCTGGCTGAGGCAATGCTGCGCATAGCCACTGATGAAGAACTGTGCCGGCATTATAAGGAAAGAGGGAGCTGCAGGGCAGAGGATTTTTCAAAAGAGAAATATAAAAAGAAACTGATTGCGGATATGGAAGGATAAATATGTGCGGAATATGTGGTTTTTACAGTAAAAACAGAATCACGGCCGATCAGCTTACACTGATGAACGATACCATGTACCACAGGGGACCGGATGATGCCGGAGCAGAAATTTTTCCGGCAAAAGAAGGGTACTGCGTGGGACTTGCCCAGAGAAGGCTTTCCATTTTGGATCTTTCCCCTCTGGGACATCAGCCTATGCATAGTAAAGATGGAAGACTTTCCATTGTCTTTAATGGTGAGATCTACAATTTTGCAGAGCTGAAAAAGGAACTGTCAGATTATCCTTTTTGTTCAAACTGTGATACAGAGGTGATCCTGGCAGCGTACCTGAAATGGGGGATCTCCTGCGTCCATAAGCTTTGCGGAATGTTTGCCATTGCCCTGTATGACAGACAGGAGGAGACTCTTTATCTTGTGCGGGACCGCATTGGCAAAAAGCCCTTGTATTATTGGGAGGAGGAAGGAAATCTGGTCTTTGCTTCCGAATTAAAACCCATCATGAGCTGCCCGGGGTTTCAGAGAAAGCTCCGGACAGATGTGATCGCCAGATATTTGTATCATCAGTATTTATGTGAGCCTGACAGTGTTTTTGAAAATGTGTACAAGGTAAGGCCGGGGGAAATCATCAGCTTTCGCCTGGGAAAGATCCATAAGCAGAAATACTGGGATGTAAAAGAGGTATATCAGAAGAAAAAAGGAACTTTTACAGGAAATTATGAAGAGGCCAGGCAGGAGCTTTTCACCCTTTTGAAGGCAGCAGTACAAAAAAGGCTGGTGGCTGATGTACCGGTGGGAACCTTTTTAAGCGGAGGCTTTGATTCTTCCCTGGTCACGGCGCTTGCAGCCAGCGTTTCCGGGGAGCCGGTAAAAACCTTTTCCATTGGTTTTACGGAAAAGAGGTATAATGAGGCGGAATATGCGGGAAAGGTGGCGCAGTACCTTGGATGTGACCACACAGAGAAATATATCAGTGAACAGGACATGCTGTCTCTGGTAGAAAGTATACCGGAATATTATGACGAGCCCTTTGCGGACAGCTCCCAGATCCCGTCCATGCTGGTGTCAGAGGTTGCGAGAAAGCGGGTAACCGTTGCTCTTTCCGGGGATGGCGGAGATGAGTTTTTCTGTGGATATAACATTTATGAGAAGGTAAGACAGGCTCAAAGGCTGGATCTTCTGGGAGGAGTGGCAGCTGCGGCCGGAAGGCTTTTTCATATAGAGGATTACTATCCGTTCCGGGTGAGGGTGATCGCCGGAAACCGTGACAAGGAAACAAAAACCCAGTTTATTTCCGGCAATTATCAGAAAGCGGCCTTGGATCTGGTAAGCAGAGGGCAGCAGAACAGCCTTCCCTGCGGATATCCGTTTGAAAGCAGCTATCAGGAGAAGAACTGGCAGGAGAGAAGAATGCTCCTTGATATGGACACATACCTTCCCGGAGATATTCTCTGTAAGGTAGACAGAGCTTCCATGAAATATTCCCTGGAAGCAAGATGCCCGATCCTGGATACGGCGGTGATGGAATTTGCCATGAGCCTGCCCCATGAATTCAAGTATGAGAAGGGAAAGAAAAAGAGGATCTTAAAGGATCTTTCCTATGAACTGATCCCCAGGGAGCTTCTTGACAGACCTAAGGTAGGCTTTGGGGTGCCCCTGGATAAATGGCTTCGCGGAGTATTAAAAGAACAGGTGTTATCGTTATCTCAAAGGGAGTTTCTGGAAAAGCAGGGGGTTTTTGAACCGCAGCAGGTGGAGCTCTTTTTAAGAAATTATATGGAAACAGGGGATGGAGGGGCTGGAAGCGGCGCTAATTATTCCCGTATTGTGTGGGCGTATTTTATGTTCCAGAAGTGGTATGAAAGATATATGATGCCTTAAGGGCAAAGAGGAGAGGCTTTGAGCAGCAGGAAAATTCTTTTTCATATTAACAGCCTGGGAAAAGGCGGAGCAGAAAGAGTGGTCAGTCTCCTGGCAGATTATTTTGCCAAGGAAGGCTATCAGGTCAAGATCATAACCTTGTGGAGAGCGGAAGAAGAATATGAGCTTTCGCCTGCGGTAACCCGGATCAACATGGAAGAGCTGCAGAGGAAAAGGAAGGGAAGGATCAGCCGGGCAGTGGGAAGGCTTTGGGACTTCAGAATGTGTATCAGAAGGGAAAAACCGGATCTGGTCATTTCCTTCTGTAATAAGGCGAATTTCCGCTGTGCTTATGCCATGCTGGGGATGAAGATCCCTTTGCTTGTCTCCGTCCGCAATGATCCGAAGGTTGATTATAAACCTTATCCCCTTGCTACAAGGCGGATGGAAAAAAAGGCGAAGGGGTGTGTCTTTCAGACCAGTGAGGCAAAAAGCTTCTTTGCATCTGAGCTTCAGAAGAAATCCAGACTGATCATGAATCCTGTGAATCCTAAATATCTTTCTGAGGATAACAGATGGATGGACAGTCCTGAAAAGTGTCATATAATAACGGTAGGTCGGTTGTCAGAGCAAAAAAATCAACTGTTATTATTAAGGGCATTTTGTCAAATCATGATTAAATTTCCTAAAGTTCATGTAAAACTTTATGGAACAGAAAGCAATGCCGGGTATCAGCAGAAGCTGATAGAATACTGCCGGGAAAATCATATGGAGGAAAGAGTACATTTCATGGGAGAAAGTGACAGACTGGAGAAGGAACTGCAGACCGCAGCCTTGTTTGTCCTTCCTTCTGATTATGAAGGGTTGCCCAATGCGCTGATGGAAGCCATGGCAATGGGACTGCCTGTGATCGCAACGGATTGTCCCTGCGGCGGTCCGGCAGAGCTGATCCGGGATGGCTGGTCCGGGATCCTTACTTCGGTGGGAGATGTGGAAAAGCTCTCAAAGGCTATGGAGAAGCTTCTGACAGAACGAGGCCTGGCAGCGCAGATGGGGCAGCATGCCAGGGAGATCGGCCGCAAGGCTTCTCCGGAACAGATCTGCAGACAATGGGAAACCTATGCAGAGGAGATCATGGCGGGGGAGGTGTCTCATGCCTAAGAAGGTTGCGTTTTATCTCAGCAGTATGAGAAAAGGCGGAGCGGAGAGAGTCATTGCCAATTTGACAGAATATTTCTATCATAAAAATTATCAGGTGCTTCTGGTAACAACCCATGTGGCTGAGGAAGAATATCCGGTACCGGAAGGGGTGTGCAGGAGAATATCGGAACCTGCGCAGGAAGAGCTGGGCGGAGGAAGACTTGGAAATTTGAAGAAAAGGCTCCGGAAGCTTAGAAGTATCTGGAAAGAAGAAAAACCGGATGTGATCATTTCCTTCATTGGAAAAAATAATATGATGGCGATTTTGACCGCCATGGGACTTGGAATTCCGGTAGCGGTTTCCGTAAGGGGAGAGCCCTCACAGGAGTATTACAGTCCGGTGCTTCGGTTCCTCGCCCGCAGCCTGTTCCATTTGGCAGACGGGGTGATCCTGCAGACACGGCGGTGCATGGAGTTTTTTCCGAAGTCCATACAAAAGAAGGCTGTTATTTTGAAAAATCCTGTGAATCCTTCTTTTTTTAAACCCAGATATGAAGGGGAAAGAGAAAAAACCATTACGGCGGTGGGAAGGATAGATGAAAATAAAAATCATGAACTTCTGATCAGGGCATTTGCGCAGATTGCAGGACAGTTTCCGGAGTACCGGCTTGTAATCTATGGCGAAGGGGATAAGAGACAGGAACTGTGTAAGCTGTCGGAGGAGCTTGGCCTGAAAAACAGGATCAGTCTTCCGGGAAGCATTGCAGATGTTTCAGAAGCTATTTACAAAACAAGTGTTTTTGTATTATCCTCCAATACAGAAGGAATGCCAAACACCTTAATAGAAGCCATGATCATGGGACTGCCTGTGATCGCAACGGACTGTCCCTGCGGTGGTCCGGCGGAACTGATCAGGTCAGGTGAAAATGGAATTTTGACTCCTGTGGGAGATGTAAATGCAATGAAGGATAACTTGCAATACATGCTAAAAAACTTGCAAAACGCAGAAAAAATGGGAAAACAGGCAAAGATAACAGGTGAGACATACAGACCGGAGCCTGTCCTTAAGGAATGGGAGAAATACTTGATTTCACTGGGACTTTAAGACTTGGAAGGAGAGCATATGTGCGGAATAGCCGGGTTTTGTAATTTTGCAGGAGATGCAAAAGCCAATATTGAAAAAATGAAGGAAAGAATGTACCACAGAGGCCCTGATGCAGGGGGCAGCTATTTCTCAGAAAATGGCCAGGTGGTGTTAGGACACAGGCGGCTTTCCATTGTAGATCTTTCTGAAGCCGGCTCGCAGCCCATGACTTCAAAAAGCGGTAGATATGTGATCGCCTATAATGGAGAGATCTATAACTATAAAAAGCTTGCAGAGCGGCTTCTCTCAGAGGGGAAGGTAACGGCTTTCCGGGGAACCTCCGATACAGAGGTTCTGCTTGAGGCCTTTGAAGCCTATGGAGTGGAGGAAACCATAAGGGAATGCAAGGGAATGTTTGCGATTGCCCTTTATGATAAACAGGAAAACAGCCTGACCCTGCTCAGGGACCGCATCGGAGAAAAGCCGTTATATTACGGCATGGTAAGCGGCAGCTTTGTGTTTGCCTCTGACATTGGCAGTATTTCTGTTCTGGATGGTTTTCAAAACCCTGTTGATACAAGAGTGCTTGATCTGTATTTTGTGCATGGCTATATTCCGGCGCCCTATTCCATCTATCAGAACATCTATAAACTGGAACCGGGCACAATATTAAAAATTAAATCACCATTTAATAAATGGGAAATGAAAAAATACTGGTCAGTCATGGAAGTTGCCAGAAGGGGACAGGATGATCCCTTTAAGGGTACACGGCAGGAGGCGGCGGATGAGCTGGAACGCCTGTTAAAGGACGCCATAGCAGGGCAGATGGTTGCAGATGTTCCGGTAGGAGCGTTTTTGTCTGCAGGGATCGACAGCAGTACCGTGGTAGCGCTTATGCAGTCCCTTCATCAGGGAAAGGTGAAGAGCTTTACCATTGGCATGAAGGAAGAAGGCTATAACGAGGCTGTTTATGCAAAGGAAATCGCGCAGCACCTTGGCACGGAGCATACGGAACTTTACATTTCCGAGCTGGATGCCCAGGGGGTCATTCCCAAATTGGGGGAAATGTTTGGAGAGCCTTTTGCAGATTCCTCCCAGATCCCTACTTATCTTGTAAGCAAAATGACAAGGGAGCATGTAACAGTTTCCTTAAGCGGGGATGCAGGAGATGAGCTGTTCTGCGGTTATACCTCCTATACCTCTGTGGAGCGGATCTGGAATAAAATGAAGGGGTTTCCCTACTTTGTGAGGAAGCCCTGCAGCGAGCTGGTGCTTCACAGCCCTTTAAAGCGAAACGAGATCTATAAGGTAAAGGGAAAGCTTCTTGGAGCCAGGGGGCCTGCGGATCTTTACATCTGCTCCAATGAAACGGAGCCTCTTGCAAGAAGGATCAGCAGATATCATGAAGAGATCCCCTATAAGCACAGTGAATATCCGGAGGGCTTTTTAAAGGAGACCAATCATAATATTATGCTTATGGATATGCTCATGTATCATCCCGACGATATTCTGGTCAAGGTAGACAGAACCGCAATGGCGGTTTCCCTGGAAACCAGAGTGCCTATGCTTGATAAGGACGTGGTGGAATTTGCGTTCCGGCTTCCCATTGAATATGAAAGGGAGGGAAAGACAGGAAAGCTTGTTTTAAGGGATGTGCTTTACCGCTATGTGCCGAAGGAACTGATGGAAAGACCCAAGAAGGGATTTGCCATTCCCATCCATAAATGGCTCAGGGAGAGCAGCCTTCGAAAATGGGCGGAGGATCTGATCGAGCCGGGACTGCTCAGGAGACAGGGTTTTTTAGATGCTGACATGGTCTGGCAGATCTGGAATGACTATATAAACGGAGGGATCTGGAGGATCCAGATCTGGTATATTCTGATGTTCCAGCAGTGGCTTTGCGGTCAAAAAGAGGAGAGGTAACTATGCTGTTTCATTCCTATCTATTTATACTTTTCTTTTTGCCGCTTTTTGTGCTTTGCTATTTCCTGGCAGGCAGATACAGGGACGGCAGGGCCGCTATTTGGGTGCTGGATCTGTTTTCCCTGTGGTTTCTGGCTTCCCAGGGGCTGGGATCGCTTCTGGTGTTTGCGGCGTGCATGGCGGCAAACTACGGAATTGCCGGATGGATCACACAGGCGAAAGAGAAGCGGATCCGAAAGCTGATCCTTGTGATCGGTATCGGGCTTAATATCGGAGTGCTGTTTTTCTTTAAGTATACGGTTTTTCTGGTGGAAAATGTAAATGCTGTTTTTGGAAGCTCTATTCCGGTAATGCGGATATTTATGCCGGTAGGCATCAGCTTTTATACGTTCCAGCATTTGATGTACCTGATAGACAGCTACCAAAAGGGGGATCAGGGGTATTCCCCGCTTCAGTTTGCAACCTATGATCTGTTTTTCCCCAAGATGCTCCAGGGGCCGATCACCCGCTGTGAGGAGCTTGCCGTCCCACTTTTTGCAAAGGGCAGAAGGTCTGTAAGTTTTGAAAATCTGGGGAAAGGACTTTATGGCTTTTCTCTGGGCCTTGCCAAAAAGGTCTTGCTTGCAGACAATCTGGCAAAGATTGTAAATGCAGGCTATGCTGATGTGGCGCAGCTTGGCAGCGCAGATGCGGTAATTGTGATGATCTGCTATTCTCTGCAGATCTACTTTGATTTCAGCGGATACTGCGATATGGCAGAGGGGATCGGACGAATGATAGGGATCAGGCTTCCTGTGAATTTTAATTCTCCCTATCAGGCTGTTTCCATTTCTGACTTCTGGGACAGATGGCATATCACCTTGACCCGGTTTTTTACCAGGTATCTTTATATTCCCCTTGGAGGCAGCAGAAAGGGAAAAGGCAGGACGCTTATAAATATTATGATTGTTTTCTGCATCAGCGGATTATGGCATGGAGCAAACTGGACGTTTATTGTATGGGGAGCTTTTAACGGTCTTTGTATGGTTTTTGAGAGGGCAGCCGGAGTGGAAAAGTGGAAGCTGCCCAGGGCGGTAAGAATGGTCACAGCCTTTATCGTGACTACCTTTGCATGGAGTATTTTCAGGGCCCAATCCCTGTCACAGGCCGTAACCCTGTGGAGCAGGCTCTTTGCCGGAGGCGGGCGCCTTTGCCAGGGCATTACGGAGGCCTTTTATGATATTGTGGAAATGGCAGTGCTGCAAAGGGCGGGAGCAGAACGGCTGCTTTCGGGATATTCAGATCTTCTTTTGTATGCCGTGGTTTTTGTCCTGGTGCTGGCCTGCTTTGTGATGAAGAATACCGGGGAAAAAGTGGAGGCTATGAAAATTTCCCTGAAAAAAGCGGTAGTAACGGCAGGATTGTTGCTCTGGGGACTGTTTTCCCTTGCGGAGATCAGCAGTTTTATTTATGTTAATTTTTAAGGAAGGACAGGCATGGAACAAAAAGCAAAAAAATGGTTTGCAGGATGCGTGACTGCGGTGCTGATCTGCCTTGTGGCGGCGGGAGCGCTTATGATCGTGATCGATCCCTATTTTCATTATCATGGGCCGCTGCCTCAGCTTTCCTACAGATTGTATGAGGAAAGATACGTCAATGATGGGATTTCAAGGCATTTCTCTTATGATGCCATTATTACAGGAACCTCCATGGCTCAAAATTTTAAAACGACCCAGATGGATGAACTTTTTGGAACCCATGCCGTAAAGGAGCCTTTTTCCGGGGCCGGCTTTCAGGAGCTTTCAGAAAATCTGGAAAGAGCCCTTAAAAGGAATGAGGAGCTGAAAACAATTCTGGTAGCGGTGGATTATAACGGACTGCTCAGAAGCTATGACTGGAAAAAATACGAGGAATATCCCACCTACCTTTATGATGACAGTCCGTTTAATGATGTTTCTTATTTGTTTAATAAGTCGATCTGGTATCACGGAGCATTGTCCAATCTGGTGATGACCCTTCAGAAGGAGGAATCCACTTCCATGGATGCGTATTCCTCCTGGCGCTATGAAACCGGAATAGAACATATCCTTTATTCTTATTCCAGGGATGATCTGGAACCATTTGAAAATGTAGGGTTTGGCCCTTCGGAAGAGAAGATCGTGGCGGAAACCATTCAGAAAAATTTTGTGGATCTGGCAAATGAGTATCCGGACACCCAGTTTTATCTTTTTTATACGCCTTACAGCATTGTTTACTGGGATGCCCTGGATATACAGGGAAACAGGGATCAGCAGCTTAAGGCCGAAAAGCTGGCTACAGAGATGCTTCTTGCCTGTCCCAATGTAAAGCTATATAATTTTTTTGATCAGTATGAGATTATCTGTAATACAGACTACTACAACGACAGCTGCCATTACAGCGGCGAGGTCAATGAGATGATCTTAAACTGGATCAAAGAGGACAGAGGACTTCTTACCTGGGACAATTATTTAGAGCGTCTGGCGGCGGAGGAGGACTTTTACGCAAATTATGATTATGACAGTATCTATGCAGCATTATCTGCAAAGTAAGGTTTGCAGGCTTTTGGAAAGGCGCGGTAATTAGGATGAACATTATCAGAATGTCCGGGGGACTTGGCAATCAAATGTTTCAATATGCCCTGTACATGAAGCTGACGGCTATGGGCAGGGAGGTAAAATTTGATGATATCAATGAATACCGGGGAGAAAAGGCATGGCCGATCATGCTTGCCGTATTTGGAATAGAGTACCCCAGAGCCACCTGGGATGAGATTGTTGCCTTTACAGACGGTTCCATGGATTTCTCCAAAAGACTGAAAAGACTGTTTCGCGGCAGGCATCCCATTGAATATGTGGAGCAGGGATTTTATGATCCAAAGGTTCTTTCCTTTGAAAACATGTACCTGAAGGGATCTTTTCAAAGCCAGAGATATTTTGAAGATATTCTGGAAGAGGTGCAGGAAACCTTTCGGTTCCCGGAGCTGAAGGATATGAACCTTCCAGCTCCTCTTTATGAGACCACAGAAAAGTATCTTCTAAGGATCAAAGGCTGTAATGCCGTAGGGCTTCATATGTATCGGGGAGATTCCCGCAGCAATGAAGAACTGTATGACGGGATCTGTACGGAAAAATATTACGAGGGGGCTGTCCGGTTCATTCAAGATAAATGCCCGGATGCCAAATTCTTTATTTTCAGCAACGAGCCAAAGTGGGTGAAGGGCTGGGTCATATCCCTGATGAAGAGTCAGATCAGGGAGGATATGAGCAGAGAAGAGATCAGGGCCCTTGAGGATCATTTTGTACTGATAGAAAATAATACCGAATATACCGGATATCTGGATATGTTTCTGATGAGCCGCTGCAGGCATAATATTATCAGCAATTCCAGCTTCAGCTGGTGGGCGGCCTTCATCAACGAAAATCCTGATAAGCTTGTAACAGCGCCTTCAAGGTGGGTGAATGGAGTTCCCAGCGAGGATGTTTATGTGAAGGGTATGACCCTGATTGATGAAAAGGGACGAGTGGAGCGTACAATAAAAGAATGATTATTATCAGAATGACAGGCGGCCTTGGCAATCAAATGTTTCAGTATGCTTTATATCTGAAGCTGCGGGCCATGGGCAAAGAAGTAAAAATGGATGATATTACGGAGTATGAGGGGAGAGAGGCAAGGCCCCTTTCTCTTTGGGCGTTTGGCATAGAGTATGACAGGGCAAGCAGGGAAGAGCTTTGCAGAATGACAGACGGTTTTCTGGATCCGGTCAGCAGGATCAGAAGAAAGCTGTTTGGCAGGAAAAGTCTTGAGTATATGGAAAAGGACTGTAATTTTGATCCGGAGATCCTAAACAGGGATCCGGCCTATCTCACAGGGTATTTTCAAAGCGAAAAATACTTTGCAGATATAGAAGAAGAGGTGCGGCAGGCTTTTCGTTTTTCAGAAAGGATATGGGAAGGGATCCCCTCGCAGCTTCTTGAAAGGATCCGCAGCTATGAACAGCAGATCAAAACAACCATGGCTGTTTCCGTCCATATCAGACGGGGAGATTATCTTCAAAATGAAGAAGCCTACGGAGGGATCTGCACGGAGCGGTATTATAAAACTGCCATAGAGTATGTCAAAAAAAGGCAGCAGGATGCCTCTTTTTTTGTATTTACAAACGACCCGGACTATGCCGGGGAGTGGATCCTTAAAAACTTCGGACAGGAGAAGGAGCGTTTTGTGCTGATCGAAGGCACGCAGGAGGAAAACGGGTATCTGGATCTTTATCTGATGAGCCTTTGCAGGCATCATATCCTGGCAAATTCCAGCTTTAGCTGGTGGGGAGCATATCTGAATTCCTCCCGGGAAAAGATGGTTATTGTACCGCATAAGTGGTTTGGAAACCAGGAATGCAGGGATATTTATATGGAAAACATGATCAGGATCGCAAAGGAGCAGAGTTGAAAGAGGCAGACAAAAGGGAAAATCCCCTGATTTCAGTGATCGTAACAGCATACAACATAGAAAAGTATCTTCCGGAATGCCTGGACAGTCTGCTGGCGCAGACCTACCGGCCCATGGAGATCATTCTGGTAGAGGATGGCTCCACCGATGGGACGGCACAGATCTGTGACCGGTATGGAAGGGATCATGAGGAGATCACCGTGCTGCATCAGAAGAATGCAGGCCCTTCTGCAGCAAGGAATGCAGGCATTGCGGCAGCAGAGGGAAGCTACATCGGGTTTGTGGACGGGGATGATTTTGTGGAGCCCTGCATGTATGAAAAGATGTACAGGGCATGTGAACAGTGGAAGGCACAGATTGCTATCTGCACCTACAGACAGCTGGGAGAAGGAGCGGAAGAGATCCATCCCAGCGGGAAAGAAATTCCCCTGTCAAAGCAGGAAGCGCTGGAAATATATATCAGCGGCCATCCCAGCTATCATATTTATCATTCCGTGTGGAGCAAGCTGTTTAAGCGGGAAATCCTTCAGGGGATTTCTTTTCCTGTGGGGCGGAAATCAGAAGATATTATGTATACAACCTGGGCATTAACCCGGGCAGAGCAATGTGTTTTTCTGGATACACCGCTTTATAATTACCGCGTGGACAGAGGGGGAAGCATTATGAACACCCAGCTTGGACAGCGGCGGTTTCAGGATGAGATCCCTTTCTGGAGAGAACAGATCGCCTATTTGGACGAACAGGGAATGGAAATCCTGTCCCGGAAGGCGGCTTATCAGTTTTACAGAAGGATGCTGTTTTATTTTCTAGATTTTAAGAAGCGCCATATGACCCGGGAGGCCTCGCAGCTGATCAGGATGCTGCGAATGGAAAGAAAACAGATAAAGAGCGTTTACGGAGAAGAATTTGTGGCGGGGGGAGACCGGGTAAGAATGCGGCTGGCGCTTGCCATGCCGGGATTTTATTTTTATACGGTAAAGCTGTACGATAAGGTGATCATCCCACTGCGGCAGAAATCTGCGTAAATTTGCCTATCAAACCAAGTTATGGTATACTTAACTATCTATTACATGAAAACTGGCAGGGTGATTTATGGACACAAAAAAGATCAGTCTTTTTCAAAAGATCAGCTATATATTTGACAGAAAGCAAAAGGTACAGTTATTTTTCCTTGGGATCATGATATTTATCGGAGGCTTCCTGGAGACCCTGGGGGTAGGGGCAATGATCCCTGTGGTCACAGCGCTGCTCACTCCGGATACGCTTACAGAATATGTGCAGAAATACAGGATCCTGCAGGATCTGTGCGATTTGTTTGGCATTCGTGATGTGGGACAGATCACAAGCGCGCTTTTGATCGGACTGATGGCAATCTATGTGATCAAAAATCTCTATTTACTCCTGCTTGTCTATCTCCAAAATACCTTTATTGCTCAAAACAGAAACAGGATGATCAGCCGGGTCATGGCAGAATTCCTGAACAGACCCTATGAATTATACCTGGGCGCCGATATTCCCACGGTATTCAGAATTACAGACAATGATATCCCCAATACATTTTCCCTGATGCTGGCACTGCTCCAGGTTGCATCTGAGATCGTGGTATCCTGTCTGATTTTTGTTGTGCTTTTATTTGCGGATGCCAGGATGACACTCTTTATTATGGTGCTGTTCGGTGCGTTGACCCTTTTTGTACTCAAGGTGTTCAAGCCCAGACTGAATAAGATCGGAGCGAAAAATCAGGCGATCCAGTCCCGGATCGCAAAATGGAGGATCCAGGCAACTTATGGACTGAAGGATGTAAAGGTTCTGAACCGGGAAGAATTCTTTGTAAGAAATTATTACGAGACCGGTAAAAAGGGTGCGAATGTAGGCAGAACCTATGCGGTTATGAACAATATGCCACGGCTTTTGATCGAGACCGTATTTATTGTAGGGGTTCTTACTTTTATTCTGATCTATGTAAAGGGAGGCGGCGACATAACGGCTATGGTAAGTACCATTGCAGCCTTTGGGGTTGCAGCCATGCGTGTGCTTCCAAGCGTGAACAGGATCAATACTTACATTACGGAAATTTCCTATAATCAGCCAAGCCTTGACTTTGTTTACCAGAACCTGCAGGAAGGCATGAAGACAGATGCCATGCTGGCAGAGCGGAGGGCAAATGCCCAGAAGGAAAAGCTGACGCTTCATGACAGAATTGCGCTCGACCATATTTCCTTCCATTATCCGGATTCGGAAAAATACATTTTCAAAAATGCCCACATGGAGGTTCCTAAGGGAAAATCTGTAGGGATCATAGGGGCGTCCGGCGCGGGCAAGTCTACTATTGTGGACATTCTGCTGGGACTGCTTCATGCCCAGGAAGGAACGATCACCTGCGATGGCGTGGATATCTTTAAAAATTATGAATCCTGGCTGGCCCAGATCGGTTACATTCCACAGTCTATCTACCTGATCGACGAATCCATACGGGATAATATTGCTTTTGGGATCGACGAAGACAGGATTGATGAGAAGCGGATCTGGGAAGTCCTTGAAGAGGCACAGCTTAAGGAATTTGTGGAAGAACTGCCTCAGGGACTGGATACTACCATTGGAGACAGAGGCGTGCGGCTTTCCGGAGGACAGAGGCAGAGGATCGGAATTGCAAGAGCACTGTATCATGATCCGGAGATCCTGGTGTTTGATGAAGCAACCTCTGCTCTTGACAATGAGACCGAAGCGGCGGTTATGGAGGCAGTAAACAGCTTCCACGGCAAAAAGACCATGGTGATCATTGCACACAGGCTGAATACCATTGAAAAATGCGATCTGATCTATAAGGTGGAGGATGGGGCGCTGGTTCCCACGACTCTGCCCGGGAAAGCAGATGAAAAATAGAGCAGTGTAAAACTGCACAGAAAAGAGGAGTATCATGATCGGTACGGAATTACTGGCAGGACAGGGGCTGGGAAATCAGCTGTTCTGCTATGTTACAACCAGATGTATTGCCATAGACAACCATTTTGCTTACAGTATTTTGGGAAGCGAAACAGTGGCGAATAACATGCACAGCAGCTGTGGCATGTATTTTATGGATCTCGATTACGGGGTTCCTTCCTCAAAGGAAGACTATAAGAAGGTCTACTACGAAAAGGAAGACAGGCTTTATCTTGGAAATTCCAAGCATGACCTGACGCACGGCTGTTATGTGACGGGAACGGACGAGGAGCTTTTACACCCTGAGGATGGCACGCTTCTTTACGGAAATATGCAGGATGAGCGTTATTATCTTGCACACCGGGAGGAGATCCGGAAATGGCTCACAGTAAAGAAGGAATATGACTGCATGGAGTATAGCAGGGATAACCTGTGCATCCTTCATCTGCGCTGCAGCGATTATCTGGATTGTCCTGAGCTTTATCTGCGGAAAAAATACTGGTTAGACGGTATTAAAAACATGAAAAAGATTAATCCGGATATGGAGTTTATGATCATAACCAATGATGTGAAGGAAGCAAGCAAGATCCTTCCGGGGATACCGGCGTATAATTTTGACCTGGCAAAGGATTACTCCATTATTAAAAACGCCAGGTATCTGCTGCTTTCCAATTCTTCCTTTGCCTATTTTCCTGCGTTTACCAGCACCACCGTGAAGTATATCCTGGCACCAAAATACTGGGCGCGCCATAATGTTTCTGATGGGTACTGGGCGTCAGAGCAGAACATTTATGAAGGCTGGCACTACCAGGACAGAAAGGGAAATGTGTTCACAAGCCAGGAATGCAAAGAGGAGCTGGAGGCATACAAGAAAAATTCAAGGAAATATAAGAAACTAAACCAAAGGGCAAATAAGTTTGTGCTCTTTTTCCAGAAAATAAGGTGCCGCGTCATTTATGAGGTCTTTTTTGTGAAAAAAATTATGAGGGCAATACGCAGAAAGGTAAGAGCTCATTTATGAAAATCTGTATGATTGTTCCGAACTCTACAGTGAAAGGCGGTATTGCCGCTGTGGTAAACGGATACCGGGAGCATAACTTCGGTGAGCGCTACAGGATCACTTATGTAGAATCATATTGTGATGGAAGTAAGATGCGAAAGCTGCTTAAGGCCCTTGGAAGTTATTTCTGTTTCCTGAAGGTTATAATTACAAACAGGCCGGATCTGATCCACATACATTCTTCCTTTGGGCCAAGCTTTTATAGGAAGATGCCGTTTATCTATTTAGGGAAAATGTTTCGCATTCCGATTATAAACCATATTCATGGCGCGGAATTTGACCCGTTTTATGGAAAGGCCTCGGAGCAAAAAAAACGGCTGATACAGAAAGTGTACAGAAAGTGTACAAGACTGATCGCCCTTTCTGATGAATGGAAGAAAAACTTAAAGCTGATCGTGCCGGAAGATAAAATTACTGTGCTCCCTAATTACTGTATCGTGCCGGAAAAAGTGAACCCTGAAAGAAAGAGACAGATTTTGTTTTTGGGAGAAATAGGGAAGCGGAAGGGCTGCTTTGATATACCGGATATTTTAGAGAAGGCAAACCTGAGAGGATTAGATGCCACAATGGTCTTTGCCGGGGCTGGAAGCAGGGAAGATGAAGAAGCATTAAAGAAAGAGCTTGCAAAGAGAAATTTGGATAAAAATGTAAAGTTTGCGGGATGGGTTAACGGAAGAGAAAAAACAAAACTGCTGGAGGAAAGCAGGATTTTTCTGTTTCCATCTTACAATGAAGGAATGCCTATGGCAGTGCTGGAGGCAATGGCATACGGGCTTGCGGTTGTTACCACAAGGATAGGCGGAATTCCCAATCTGATTACGGATGGACAGACAGGTTTTCTGGCAAAACCGGGTGAAAATGAGTTTTTTGCCCAAAAGATAGAAAAATTATTACAGGAACCCGAGCTTGCTCAAAGATTAGGAGAAGGAGCAAGACAAAAAGCAAAAGAAAAGTATAGCTTTGAAAGCCATCTAAACAGCCTGCTGCGGATCTATGAGGAAACGGTAAAGGAATCAGATGTCAGCAGGTCAAATAATACTTGAAATGGATCAGTGAGAGAGGGATCAGCATGAAGCAGAGACGGAATGGAATGGTGATAAGAAAAGCCTTTTGCTCGTTCATTAAAATTTTATGGTGGAAGATAAAGTATGGAAAAAGACTGGAAACAGGGATCATACAAGGATTTCAAAGGGTACAGCTGGAAATAGACAATGAGGCAACGGTCAGATTAGGAGCAAAACTCCAAAATCGAGGCAATTTATATATAGGTTGCAAAGAAAAAGGAGAATTGGTGATAGGCAGCCATTGTTTTTTTAATACAAATGCATCCATAACCTGTATGAAAAGAATTGTGATAGGAGATTATTGCAAGTTTGGAAACAACCTTGTGATTGTTGACCATGATCATAACTTTATGGGGCAGAACATAGAGGGAACAAATGAAACAACTGATGAATTTGTATGCAGACAGATTGTGATCGGAAATGGGGTATGGATAGGAGCAAACTGCGTGATTTTAAAAGGAGTGACCATTGGAGATCACGCTGTGATTGCAGCGGGAAGCGTTGTAAGAAAGAATGTGCCTGCCGGAGGTGTTTACTGTGAAAAAGGAGAAGTTAAAATTGCCCAATGTAACGCTGGCAGCTATGACCAGTGTGAAGATCTATGAAACGATCAAGGCGCTTGTATACAGCATGCAGGACATCGAATTTGGGCAGGTGGTTCTGATTACGCACAGAAGACCGTTTTCCCTGCCGAAGGGGATTACCTATAAGCATACCTCCAAGCTGACGGATATTGACTGTTTTAATTATAAAATGGCATATGAGCTTGGAGATTATATTGATACGGATTATGTGCTTCTGATCCATTATGACGGATTTGTGGTACATCCCGAGAAATGGCGGGATGAATTTTTAAACTATGATTATATTGGATCGCCCTGGCCGGTTCCTGAGCCGGGAACAAAACACTGCTACCATGACATTTACGGAAACCTTTGCAGGGTGGGGAACAGTGTTTCCCTAAGAAGCAAACGATTCCTGGAATTTCCAAGGAAGGCGGGGCTGAAATGGGAAAAGGATGAGGACGGGTTTTATAACGAGGACATCTTTTTATGCTGTATGAATAAGCACAGATTTGAGGAGGCCGGTATGCGGTATGCGCCTGTGGAGGTGGCAAAGTATTTTGGACATGAGCATCCTGTGCCGGAAGTGCTGGATGTGGACGCCCCCTTTGTCTTTCATAAATGGTGGGGAAGAAATGAGCAATACCCCCGGTTTGAAAATCCCTGGTCCAGGCGATGGCTGCGCTTTAAGGATATAGTCAGGCCGCTGCTCTTTTGGAGACATTTAAAAAAATAGAAATGAGAGAAGAAAATGGTATACGATTGTATTCCCTTTTTTAACGAACTGGATATTTTAAATCTGAGGCTTCATATACTGGATCCCTATGTGGACAAATTCATTATCGAAGAAGCTACGGTTACCTTTTCCGGGGAACCCAAGGAGCTTTGCTTTGAAAAGAACAAAGAGCTGTTTGCGCCCTTCCTTTCAAAGATAGAGTATATCGTAGTAGATAATTCACCGGTAGATGTGACCACTCATGAAAGAGATAAATTTCAAAAAAATGCGCTGGAAAGAGGGCTTTCGGATGCTTCCCCAGAGGATGTGATCCTGCTCAGTGATGTAGATGAGATCCCCAATCCGGAGGTGCTTAAGGAGATCATCCATCACTTTGACAAGGATAAGATTTATCATCTGGCCCAGCGGATGTTTTACTGCTATCTGAATATGGAGGAGGTGTCCGGAAATCTGCTTTCCATTACAGGGGAATTTCCGGGAGTAGCCAGAAGAAAGTGGCTTGGAACCAAGATATTCAGTAAGAAAAGCATTCCAGGCGGTGGGATCATTGAACTGCGGCAGGCCAGCGTGACGGCGCCGGAGGCTGTGAGAGTGGAAAACGGCGGCTGGCATTTTGGATATATGGGCAGCAGGCAGGAACGGGATGTGGCAAGAAGGATCGGAACAAAGGTCGTGGCGGCAGCCCATCAGGAATACAATGATACGGACCTTCTGGCTGAGGCCAAGGACAGACTGATCCTGGGAGAGGATCTGTTCGGAAGGGATGCAAAGTTCACGAGAGTAGAAATTGATGAGAGTTACCCTCTTTATCTGCGGGAACATCTTTCGGAGTATGATTATCTGGTGATGCCGCTCGTCAGTGAGGGACAAAAAAAATATATCAGGCTGCGAATGAAAATAAAGCGTTTCTTCCGAAAGGCCTTTCGCAGGCTGGGCAGGATCATCCGGGGATAAAAAGGAGGTGGAGAGAAAATGAACCGAAAAAATAAGGTAATGGAGGTTTATGGACTGTGGTTTGCAGACCTGCTCTCCATTTGTATTTCTTTTTTACTTGCAACCTATATCAGATTCGGCAATTTTAAGGATATGGGGGATAAGGGGATCCACTTTCAGGTATGTCTTCTGTTTATCCTCTTTTGCACGGTTTATAATTTCTTCCTGGACTGGAACAGAAATTTTTTGAAAAGAAGCGTTTGGAGGGAAATAAAGGAGATCGTCCAGTATCATGTCCTGATGCTTCTTGTGGTACAGACAGTGATGTATTTCCTGAAGTGGGGAGATGTATTTTCCAGACTGGTAATGGTGCTGTTCCCGCTGATCAACATTGCTCTTACCTTTGGGATCCATATGCTGATCAAAAAAGGCATGAAGCTTCACTTTCAATCGGATCTTTCCCAGATCAAGGTACTTGTGATTACGGGGCAGGAGATGGCGGACAGCGTTTTAGAGAGGTTAAAGGAAAATCTGGATATCAGCTACCGGATCGTAGGAGTTGCCTGCCCTGAATATGAAGAAGGAGTTACAGGACAGATAAGGGGAGTGCCTATTGTGGGCATGGGACAGCATTTCATGGAAGAGCTTACCCAGATGGCGCTGGATGAGGTATTTCTTTATGCACCTGAGCTTCGGCAGAAGCAGATCCAGGAGATCCTGAATGGACTGGACGAGATGGGGGTGGACAGCCATTATTGTCTGGAGCTTCCGGGAACCCATTCCAGCACGGGGACGATCGATGATTTTGGAAGCTATTTTGTACTGACCTATACCAGATTTAAAAGCAGCTATAAGAGGCTTTTGCTGAAACGCTTAATGGACATTGCCGGAGGCCTTGTAGGCCTTCTGATCACCTTACTCTTCTTTCCCTTTGTGGCCATTGCCATTAAGCTGGATTCTCCCGGTCCTGTGCTTTTTTCCCAGATGCGGATCGGAAGAAACGGAAGACGATTTAAGATCTATAAGTTCCGCTCCATGTATGTGGATGCAGAGCAGAGGAAAAAAGACCTTGAAAAACAAAATGAAATGCAGGGACTTATGTTTAAGATGGAGAATGATCCCCGCATTACCAGAGTGGGGCGGTTTATCCGGAAAACCAGTATTGACGAACTGCCGCAGTTTTATAATGTTTTAAAGGGAGATATGAGCCTTGTAGGAACAAGACCGCCTACAGAGGATGAGTTTGAAAAGTATAATCAATATTACAGAAGAAGGATCAGCATGACTCCGGGCCTGACAGGACTCTGGCAGGTGAGCGGCAGAAGCGAGATCGAAAATTTTGATGATGTAGTGAAATATGATCTTGAGTATATTGACTGCTGGTCCCTGACGTTGGATATTAAGATCTTATTAAAGACGATCTACGTTGTCTTTGCAGGAAAGGGCTCCAAATAATGTCGGATTATAAAATCAGCGTGATCGTGCCGGTCTACAATAAGGAAAACTATTTAAGCCGCTGCGTGGACAGCCTGCTTGGGCAGACCTACGAAAATTTAGAGATCCTGCTTGTGGATGACGGTTCCACAGATGAAAGCGGGAAGCTATGTGACCGGTATGCTGCCGCAAACAATAAAATAAAAGTGATCCATAAGGAAAACGGCGGATTGATCTCTGCCTGGAAAAGAGGCGCAGCGGAAAGCAGCGGCGAGTATCTCTGCTTTGTAGACAGCGACGACTGGGTGGATGGAGCCATGCTCGGGGAAATGAGCGGCTATCTGACCGGCAGTCCTTATGAGATGGTTGCCAGCGATTATCTGATCGAAAAGGATGACGGAAGCTCAAAGGCTGTGTATCAGGAGCTGCCGCCGGGGATATACGAAGAAAAGGCGCTGGAGGAGCAGGTGTATCCAAGGCTTTTGGGGCAGGAACACCGAATGGTAAACTTTTCCAGATGCATGAAGCTGATTTCCAGGAAGCTGATTCTGGAAAATCAGAAATATAGTAATGAGAAAGTGCGAATGGGGGAAGATGTGACGGTAATACTGCCGGCGCTTTTATCCTGCAAACGTCTGGCAGTGATGGATCATAAGACTTACTATCACTATTTTTATGAGACTGCATCCATGGTGCATGGGTATGATAAAGGAATGTATGACAACCTTCTCCTTCTTTGGCAGATCATGAAGCAGGTGATCATGGAGAAGGTACCTGGGGACAAGCGCTCTGATATGCAGAAAAAAGCAGATCAGGAATTTATCTTTCTGCTGCTTCTGGCGCTGAAGAACGAAGCCAGGGGAAACCCCAAAGGATATTACAGCGCCATAAAAAGGATCTGCAGGGAAGAAGCAGTGCAGACAGTGGTGGCTGCCACGCAGGTGGAGGTAAAGGATCAGGCGAACAAGCTTCTTTATCTGGTTCTGAGACATCCCAGTGCATTTACCATAAGGCTGCTTCGGCTTGCCATGATCATTTATTACAAAGGATAGAGAAGGGAGAAGAAGGATGGAAGAGAGAAAAGATATGATCAGCGTGATCATTCCGGTCTATAACGGGCAGGACTATCTGGAGAATTGTATCAAAAGTCTGGAGGAACAAACCTTTAAAGCCTTTGAAATTGTGATCGTCAATGACGGTTCCACGGATGGAACGGGGGCTCTTTGTGAAAAGCTCTGTGCAGAGCATGAAAACATCCGGGTGCTCACTTTGGATGACCAGGGGGTTTCTGCAGCAAGAAATGAAGGGCTGAAAGAGGCAAGGGGAGAATTTATCACCTTTGTGGATGCGGATGACAGAGTGCGCAGCGACATGCTGGAGGTGCTTTACAATCTAATCACAAGTACGGGAAGCGATCTGGCGGGATGTGACTTTTTTGCATGGCAGAATGAGACAGAGTGGAAAAAAGGAAGCAGCAGGGAAAGATATGCGGCCGGAGCTTCAGAAGAGATTACCGTTCTTCCCTGGGAGGATTTTCTTACAAAGGGAATTCTGTTAAAAGATACCAGATGCTGGGCAAAGCTTTATAAAAGAAGCCTGATCGGCGAACACAGATTCAGAAAGGGTCTGTCCATCGGAGAGGACATGCTGTTTCTGCTGGAGCTTTTGCCGGATCTTAACAAGGCGGCAAACATCAGCTATGCCGGATATGGCTATTACCAGAATCCGGAAGGGGCCATGAACAGGCCCTTTACTCCTTCTTATATGGATCAGATCACCTGCTGGGAGTTAGCAAGAGGCGAGGTGCTTCAGCTTGACAGGGAGCTGAACGATGAGCTGACAGCGAAGATCATGATTGCGATCATGCTGACAGTGGGTAAAATTGCAGTTCTGCCGGGGAAGGAAAGAAAGAACCAGAAGGAATACGTTCATATCTGTCATGATAAGCTGATGGAGGAGATCAAGGCAGAGGATGCCCTGGAAAATCTGGACAGGGGATATCGGCTGAAGGTAAAGCTGTTTTCCCAGATGCCGGGCTTTTATGTATGGCTGTATCATTTCAGAAGATACTTTAAATAGAGATGGAGAAGGGAATGGATAAAAGACTGGTTTTATATATGCATGCCGGCAGCGGAAACCACGGGTGTGAAGCCATTGTAAACAGCCTGTGCCATATGATCGAACCAAAGCCTTTGCTGGTAACTTACAGGGGAAAGGAAGATGAAAGCTATTCCTTAAAGGAACTGTGCGATATCCTGCCTGAAAGACGGTTTGAGGATCATCGCCTGATGCATGTGGGGTATTATCTGTACCGAAAGCTTTCGGGAGACCGGGAAAGCTTTCTCCGTTATCGCTATGGAGGGGTCTTCCGGGGTGAAAAACCTCCCCTTGCGATTTCCATCGGGGGCGATAATTACTGCTATGATAATATGCTTGCGGATCTTGCGCTTTCCCATGAAGCCTTTCGCAAGGCAGGAACGAAAACCGTTTTACTGGGCTGTTCCATTGAACCTGAGCTGTTAAAGCGGCCGGAGCTTTTAGAGGATCTGGGGAATTATGATCTGATCATTGCAAGGGAAACGATCACTTATGAAGCGCTCTGCCAGGCTCTTGATCCGAAGAAAACCAGAATCCTGTGTTATCCTGACCCGGCATTTACCCTGAAGGGGAAAAAGCCCGTGCTGCCAGAGGGATTTGCAGCCGGTAATACCATAGGGATCAATGTCAGCCCCATGGTAGTGGAAAGTGAAAAAAAGGGCGGCATCACCATGGCATGCTATGAAGAGCTGATCCGGTATCTGATCCTGCATACGGATATGCAGATCGCACTCATTCCTCATGTGATCTGGGAGCAGAATGATGACAGAAGACCTTTGCATGAGCTGTTTTTGAAATTTGAGGATACCGGGCGAGTGCTTGAGATCCCTGATGGGAGCTGTGAGGAACTGAAGGGGTATATTGGAAGCTGCCGCTTCTTTGTGGGAGCCAGGACTCATGCAACCATCGCAGCTTATTCCTCACTGGTTCCTACGCTGGTGATCGGTTATTCGGTGAAAGCCAGAGGGATTGCCAGGGATCTGTTTGGAACGGAGGAGGGTTATGTGCTTCCAGTGCAGAAACTGCAGGATCCAGGGGAGCTTGTAAGGGCTTTTAGCAGCATCTACGAGAGAGAAGCGGAAATCAAAGGAAACTTGCAGGAGATCATGCCTTCTTATGTGGAACGGGCACTTTTGACAGGGAGAGAAATAGATAGATTATGGGAAGAGTGCAAAAAGCCGCAAGAAATATAATCTTTGGATATATCGGAAACCTTACAACCCAGCTTCTGGGATTTTTACTTCGTACGATCTTTATCGCACATCTGGGTGATACTTTAAATGGGATCAACGATCTGTATACCAGCATTTTGTCTGTGCTGTCCATGGCAGAGCTCGGTGTGGGCACGGCGCTGAATTACAGCCTGTACGGGCCCGTAGCCCGTGGAGATGTGGAAAAGATCAAATCCTACATGCTTTTGTATAAGAAAGCATATCGGGTGATCGGGCTTGTAATTGCTCTCCTGGGGCTGGCAATTTCCCCGTTTCTGCCCTATCTGGTAAAACAGCCAGAGGGAGTGTCGGTCAGGGATCTGACGCTATATTATTTTATCTTTTTATTTAATACGGTAAGCTCCTATTTTGTGGCATATAAGTACAGTCTGGTCAATGCGGAGCAGAAAAATTATATTCAGACCAATGTGATCACGATTACCAAAATGATCACCGTCACGCTGCAGATCCTTGTGATCCTTTTTACCGGGAACTTTTATCTGTATCTTCTGACAGCAGCGGCGGTAGAGCTTCTGCAGAAGATCTTCGTAAGCTGCTATCTGAACCGCCTGTACCCGTATCTTCTGGATAAGCAGGTAAAGAAGCTCTCCCATGAGGAAACGGGAGAGGTGGTACGAAAGACCAAGGCGCTGGTGCTTCATAAGGTGGGGGATGTGGCGAGACTTCAGACAGACAGTATGATCATTTCCGCCTTTATCAATGTTACGCTTGTGGGATATGTGGGAAACTATAATATGATCCTTACCTCCGTGGCAAATTTTGTGAATATTATTTTTAATTCCGTACTTTCCAGCTTTGGGAACCTGATCGCAACCGAAAGCCGGGAAAAACAGTTTCAGGTGTTTAAGGTCTACCGCTTTTTTGCATGCTGGATCTATGGATTTTCCGCAGTGGGCTTTTTGCTTTTGCTGACGCCGTTTATTGTGATCTGGCAGCATGGCACGGAAAAGGTGCTTCCGGCAGCAGTGGTATTTTGTATTTTATTTGATTATTATTTCAAAGGTGATAGAATTGTGTTATCCAATTTTAAAACCGCCGCAGGAGTGTTTGAGCAGGATAAGTACCTGGCGCTGATCCAGGGATTTGTAAACCTTGTGATCTCCATTGTGCTGGTGCAGAGGATCGGGCTTCTTGGGGTCTATATCGGAACGGTAATTTCGGGGCTGATCGCCAATATCACAAAGCCCTTTATCATCTACCGGGTCTGCTTTGATAAAAGCGCCAGATCTTATTTTACAGAATCCCTGAAATATCTGGCGGTTTTGGCGGGGATCCTGCTTTTGCTGACAGGGCTTAAGACAGTGATCATGCCTGAGGTCACCCTGCTTTCCTTTGCAGTGATGTTTGTGGTGATCTGCGTGGTTTTTAACGGGATCTTTCTGGCGTTGTTCGGAAGGACGGAGGAATTTGGATATATATTTGGAATCATAAAGAGAAAGCTGAAAAGGACATAAGGGAAGAAGCGTGGAACAGAAGATAAGTTCTGAAAAAAGAAAGAATGGAAAAGGGCAAGGAATGGGATTACAGGTTCCCTGTCTTTTGGCATGCGTATTTTTTCTGCTGTTATTGCTGCCCGTCTTTTACCTGTCCTTTTTTAATCGGGCAACCGGGGATGACTATGGATATGGAACCTATACCAGAGCAGCCTTTCAGGCAACGCATTCCCTGATCCCCCTCCTTGCGGCAGTGGGAAAAACCGTAAAACAATATTACCTAAGCTGGCAGGGAACCTGGTTCAGCGTGGCTGTTTTCAGCCTGCAGCCGGAGGTCTTCCATGACCGGGCTTATGTGGTGGTAGTATTTCTGATGCTTTTTTTATGGATAGCAAGTACGCTTCTTTTGTTTTTCCAGGTTCTTCATAAACAAATGAAATTTGATAGATGGAGCAGCATCTTATGCGCCGTGATCGTGCTGACCCTGGAGATTGAATTTATTCCCAGTACCAAGTCGGCTGTTTTCTGGTTTAACGGAACGGCGCATTATATGCTGCCGTTTGCCATGTGCCAGGTATTGGCAGTTCTTCTTTTTCGATTTGCACAGGAAAATGGGATAAGGGAATTTATTTTTCTGTCCGTCATTATGACGCTGCTTGGAGGATCGAATTACCAGGCTGCGCTGTTTGGGCTGGTGACAGCCTGCTATATAGGAGGATATTTTTACCTAAAATATCGGAATAAAAAGCTGTTTCTCCTTGGGATTCCCATAGTGCTGGAACTGATCGGCCTTGTGATCAGCATGAAGTCACCGGGAAATAAGGTACGGGGCGGCGAGGACTTTGGGTTTTCCTTTGCAAGGGTAGGAAAAACGATCCTTGGCTCCTTTGCAGAGGCAGGCAGAACTTCCCTGGCCTATTTGACAGAGCAGCCGCTGATCGTGGCAGGCCTTTTGGCGCTGCTTCTTGTGATGCTGATTGCCATCCGGCAAAGAAAAGAAGAGAGCAGGGCATCCTATCAGCCGCTGATCGCTGTTTTGATGATCTGCCTTTACTGCGCCATGTTTGCTCCCGCAGAATACGCAGGAGTGGGGGTTTCCGGCGGCGTCTACAATATGAATTATCAGGTGTTTCTGCTGACAGCAGCGGTTTTGCTGCTTTTGCTTGCAGCCGGTCTGGAAAAAGCCTTGAAGGGACTTTCCAGGAAAAGGGCAGCAGGGATCTGGCTTACAGGCCTGCTTGTGTGCCTTGTGTTTTTGGGGCTTTGCAGAAGCGGGATAAAAGAAACGACTTCATGGAACAGCCTGACCTATGCCGTCAGCGGACAGGCAGAGGATTACAGGGAACAGATGGAGCTGCAGACCAGGCTGTTGACAGAGGGAGAAGAGGAAGAGGTTGTGGTTCCGATGATCAACGACTGGCAGGGGCCGCTCATGCAGATGCCCGTTACAGAGGATCCTATGGCCTGGAGCAACCGGGTAACGGCAGCCTTTTACGGGAAAAAGAGTGTGACGGGAATTCCAAGGGAAGAATGGATAAAGGAAAATCAAAAGTAGGAGAAAGGGGGAAGCAGTATGCTGGAAATGATCAAAGAGGCGGAGGAGGAACTGCTGCATTATCCCAAAAGGAGCGCAGGGTATCTTCTTAAGAGGGGGATCAAAAAGATCCTTGGACAAAAGGTGGAGCCTTTGGATAAGATAAACTGGCCCAATGGGCTTTTAGCAAAGGCCCTGATGGATTATTATATGCAGAATAAAAACTCCGAGGAAGCCAGAGAGATCATGGAATGCCTGAAGGAATATTATGACAGATGGATCCGCTCAGGCCATAAGCTCTATTATGTGGATGATATTTTCAGCGGGATCACGCTGATCGACCTGCATCAGATCACAGGAGAGGAGAAATATCAGAAAGCGGCAGAGAATATGCTGCAGTACCTTTTTCATCATGACAGGGATGAAGCGGGAAGCTTTCCCTACAGACCGGCACAGGGAAACGGCTATGTGTTTGCGGATATGATCGGAATGGTATGCCCATTTCTCTGTAAGTATGGAAGGGTGTATGGGGATGCGGCAGCGCTGAATCTTGCCATCACCCAGATGAAGAATTTTGCTGCTTACAGCATGGATGAAAAAACAGGGCTGCCTTACCACGGCTACCAATATGAAAGCGGGGTAAAATACGGCATTATCGGCTGGGGACGGGCAGTAGGCTGGCTTATGATCGGAATGTCAGAGAGCCTGAAATATATAGAGGAAACCAGACCAAGCTATGAGATGATCAAACAGACTTATCGAAGGCTTGTGGACAAAGTGGAAGCTTATCAATTAGAGGGAGGCCTTTACAGCTGGCAGCTTGGGGCGAAGGAAGGGCCGGTGGATACATCCGGAACGGCTATGATCCTTTATTCCATTGCAGACGCCCTGGAAAATAAGATCCTGATCGGGATCCATAAGTCGCGTATGGTAAGAGGACGAGACGCGCTTTGGAATTCCGTAAAGGAAGGGAAGGTTCCCGGGTGCCTTGCGGAATGTCAGGGCTTTTGCATGTATCCGCAGGTTTACGGAGCATACCCCTGGTCACTTGGTCCTGCGATTTCCCTCTTTGTAACAGCGAAAGGAACAGAGGCATGATGGCAAAGCTGCGCAGCATGATCACACATGCAAACCAAAAGATTGAAAATATAAATAAGAGAATAGAATTTGTGCTGATCCTTATAATCTCCCTGGGGGTTGTTCTGGGGATCACCCTGGGACTTTCCACCATGACAAGCGGTTTTCATCTGGTGGATGACCATGAGTTCCTGGAATGGACCTATGGGGTGCAGATGCAGGGAGAAAATATTTTTTCCATGATCAGGAATAAGGTGCTTGGAGACTTTTCCTGGCGCTATGAGCCCATGTACTATACGACAAGGATGCTCACCTGCTACCTTTTCGGAAGCAATCTTCTTCCTTATTCCCTTTTGAAAGCAACGGAGTTTTTCCTGTCCATCATGTTTTTATATTATAGCGGGCGGCAGATGGGGGCAGATAAGAAGTATTCACTTTTATTTGCGCTTGTGTCCGTGCTTGGATATCAGTCGCCGGTATGGTGGAAACTAGGGCCTCAGGAGGGCCAGTGCACCATGCTGTTTGCAGCAGGGTTTTTCTGTATGCTGAAGTGGCTTCATGAGGGAAAGAAGAGCTTTATGGTTTCCAGCATGCTTTTGTTTGCCCTGATGGTAAATTATAAGGAATCATACATTATTCTGATCCCTTTTCTCATGCTTTATGTGTTGTATGAAGAACTGCAGAAGCAGGGCGGAGCGGTTACATTAAAGGCAGTGACAGAGGGAATCAGAAACAGACTGGGATATCTGATCTTCCTGGGAGTATGTTTTTTGGTCCCGGTGATTGTGATCCTGACCTGCGTAGGGACGAACAATTACGGAAACGTGGGATTGGACTCCGGCGCCTCCTTAGGAGAGTATGTGGACGGTTTAACCAGATCCCTTCAGGGAGATTTGAAATGGTTTAAGCGCTTCGGCATCCTGTTTGGTCTGATCCTGCTGACCTATTATGAGGAACTGAAAAAGCTGTGGAAGGAAATGCTGCTTACAGTAGCGTTTTTACTGCCCCAGTTTGTGATATTTGGCAGATCGGGAATAGGAGAACGCTATGTACTTCCAAGCGCCATCGGCTTTGCCTTTTTCTTTGTGGTGGTCATTTCAAAGTGGAAGCCTCTTTCCGGGAAAAGGAGAGCGGTATATCTGCTGTTTATCCTGCTGCTTTTGGGAGCGCACACAAGAGTAACGCTGCGGGAGGCAGATTATTTCCGCTTCCGGGGAGAAAGCGTTACCTCCATGCTGGAAAGCGTCAGGGAAATGGCATCCGACGATACCAAGGTGCTTGCCTGCTTCAGGCCAAATGAAGAGGGAAATCTGACGATCAATTATTGGATGAAGCTGCATGGCTTTGATCAGGTATACTACTACACAGAAGAAACGGGAATGATCAACAGGGAGTGCGATATTAATCTGTTTTATGCGCCGGAGGATTATGAACCTCAAAGCTTTGAGGATATGGACATTGTTGTGATGTATAACAGACTGGACAGACATTTCGTATACGATTTAAGCCTGGATCTTACGGATTTCACGGAAATACCCTGTGGAACCCTGACAATTTATGTAAGAAACGGAAGCGTTCCGGTGATTGTGCAGCCGAAGGTTGAGGAGCTGAGAATTCATTTTTAAAGGATGGAGCAGGATATGGTCATCATACAGGTTGCAGGAGGACTGGGAAATCAGCTTCAGCAATATGCGTTATATCAGAAATTCATAAGCCTTGGGAAAGAGGCGAGACTGGATATTTCCTGGTTTACAGATACCAGAAAGCAGGAGAGGGTTCTGGCAAGCAGAGCCCTTGAGCTGGATGAGCTGGAGGGAGTGGAATACAGGGCCTGTACCGGGAAGGAAAAGACGGCGCTGTTAGGTTCGGACAGCCTGCCTGGTAAGCTGAGGAGAAAGCTTTTTCCTTTTACGGTGCATCATTTTCAGGAAAAGCAATTATATCATCCGGAGCTGCTTTCCCTGGATCACTGTTATATCAGCGGTTATTTTGCCTGCGAGAAGTACTATGCGGATCTGCTTCCCGAGCTTAGAAAAAAGATCAGGTTTCCCAAAAGCACCAATCCGCAGAATGCAGAGATGGAAAAGAAGATCAAAGGCTGTGAGGCTGTAAGCGTCCATCTCAGGAGAGGCGATTATTTAGACCCGGAAAATGCGGCTATTTTTGGCAATATCTGTACGGAGGCCTATTACAGGAAGGCAATGGAGCTGGTAAAAGAAAAAAGACCGGACTGCCATTTCTTTTTGTTTTCCGATGATCCTGCTTATGCGGCAGAAAAATACACAGGATCTGAATATACAGTAGTGGACATCAATCACGGCCGGGACAGCTATTATGATATTTATCTGATGAGCCTTTGCAGGCATAATATCTGTGCCAATTCCACATTCAGCTTCTGGGGGGCAAGGCTGAACGATCATGAGGATAAGATCATGATAAGGCCTACCATTCACAAGAATTCACAGGTGTTTGAGAAAGAAGAAATGGAAAGGCTCTGGGAGTCCTGGCGATTTGTAAGTCCTCAGGGAAAGGAAATGTAGGCGGTAGATGCGCAGCGAAAAAACAAAACAGCTTTTATCTCTAATTGCATATGGATGCTTTCTGGCAGGAATTGTGATCGAGACCCTGCTGGTGGTAGTTGACAAAAGCGCCTATACCATACCTGCAGAGGGGCAGATCTTCCGTCTGACCTTTGTTTTGTTTTTGGTGAAGGTACTGCTCACCAGGTATACAAAGCGGGAATATGCAGCGATTTTTCTGCTTTGCATTTTAGGGGGGCTTTCTTATTTTGCCACAGGGCGGAATGAGGCGCTGCGTCTGGTGATTATGATCGCAGCCTGCAAGGATATGGATATGAGGCGCACCTTTAAGCTGATTTTTGGAATAACGCTTTCCGGGTGTGCATTGATCATGTTCCTTGCGCTTACGGGAATTTACGGAACGGTTTCCCTGACACAGGAATATGGAAGAGGAGTGACAGAAACAAGATATACGCTTGGAATGGGACATCCCAATGCACTTCACTGCATGGTGTTCTGCCTGATCCTCCTTGGCATTTACCTATATGGAAGATCCATGAAATGGTTTCACTACCTGTTCCTTATTTTGGTTAATTATGGCTTCTTCCGGCTGACAGGGTCAAGAACCAGCTTTTTGATCACTACGGCGACGATCCTGTATGCCATGCTGCTTTTATACCTGAAGCAGGAGGTGCTAAAGAAGCTTTTGATTTTTGGAGGCTATCTGGCGGCGGCCTGCAGTGTGCTTCTTTCGGTTGTGATTGCGGGCAATGCCTACAGAGTGTATGATTATGTATGGAACGCTGACAGAACGCCTGTCACGATGATCTTTGTAAAGCTCAATGAGCTTTTTAACGGAAGAATACGGATTCTGGTTGAAAATGATGGCTTCGAGGGAACCATGGGAACCTGGAGCCTGTTTTCAAGGCCGGAAAATAATTATTTTTTTGATATGGGGTGGATCAGATTATTTTACTGGTTCGGGATCATCCCGGCAGTGGTCTTTCTGGCTGCTCTTTTGTGGCTTATGGTGTGCTGCTATCAGAAAAAAGATTATATGGGGATCGTGATGATCGTTGCAATTTTTGTTTATCATATTATTGAGGCCCATATGATCTCCGATTATCTGGGAAGGAATTATCTGTATTTTCTGCTTGGTGCTTATTTTAGCCGGATGCTGTCGGGAAAGGAAAGACAAGGCCATGAAGGAACTTGAGCGTTGTAATATATTAGGGACGAATATCAATGTGACAAATATGCAGCAGACAGTAGCCTATCTGGAAGAAAATCTGGAGGCTCTCAGGGGAAGCTATATTTGTGTTTCCAACGTGCATACTACTGTCATGGCTTATCGGGATCCTTTCTACCGCCAGGTACAAAATCAGGCGGCAATGGCATTACCCGATGGAAAGCCCTTATCCATTGTCAGCAAAAAAAGAGGCCATGTAAAGGCGGAAAGAGTTCCGGGACCGGATCTGATGCCTAAAATATTTGAACTTTCCGAAAAAAAAGGATACCGGCATTTCTTTTATGGGAGCAAGCCGGAAACCCTTGAGCTTTTAAAAGAAAAATTGCTGTATCATTATCCGTCGCTGCAGATCGCAGGCATGTATTCCCCTCCCTTTCGCAGGCTGGATGATAAGGAGGATGCCCAGGTCATCCAGATGATCAATGAGACAAGACCGGATTTTATCTGGATCGCGCTTGGAGCGCCCAAGCAGGAGATCTGGATGCATGACCACAAAGGAAAGTTAAGCGGGGTCATGATCGGGGTGGGAGCAGCCTTTGACTTTCATGCAGGAACGGTAAAGAGGGCGCCTGGCTGGATGCAGGAGCTTTGCCTGGAATGGTTCTACCGTATTTTGCAGGATCCCATCAGGCTGGTTCCAAGATATTTCAGCACTAATCTGACCTTTTTGCGCCATGTGCACAGGGAGACCAAAAACAGGGAAAGGCTTTCGGCGCTTTCCGGCAAAAGCCTGAAGATCGCCATGATCGGGCATAAGCGTATTCCTTCCAGAGAAGGGGGCGTGGAGATCGTTGTCTATGAGCTTGCCAGAAGAATGGTGGAAAAGGGGCACAGGGTTGACGCCTATAACCGCAGGGGCGGGCATGTGGCGGGAAAGCAGTTTATCCGTTCTGTTGGGAAAAACTACAATGGGATCCGGATCATAACGATCCCCACACTTGAGAATAAAAGCTTTAATGCCATTATCTATTCTGTGCTTGCAACGATCCGGGCATTGTTTGGAGGCTATGATGTGATCCATTTTCATGCGGAAGGCCCTTGTATTATGCTGTGGCTTCCAAGGCTGTTCGGGAAACGGGCCATTGCGACCATTCACGGACTGGACTGGCAGAGGTCTAAATGGGGAAATTTTGCGTCAAAAATGTTAAAGTTCGGAGAAAAGATGGCTGCAAAGCATGCGGATGAGGTGATCGTGCTTTCGGAGCATATGCAGAAATACTTTTTGGATACTTATGGAAGGGAAACCCTGTTCATCTCTAACGGAATCAGCAAACCGGAATATCGGCCTGTACAGGTGATAAAGGACAGATGGGGCCTGGAAAAAGAGAGCTACTTCCTGTTCCTTGCCCGGATTGTACCGGAAAAGGGAGTGCATTATCTGATCGAAGCATATAAAAATCTGAAAACCCATAAGAAGCTGGTGATCGCCGGAGGAAAAAGCCACACAGGAGAGTATTTTTCACAGCTCATTGAAATGGCAGCCGGAAATGATCAGATCATCTTTACGGACTTTGTGGGAGGAAGGGATCTGGAAGAGCTGTTTTCCAATGCCTATGCATTTGTTCTGCCCAGCGATGTGGAGGGAATGGCCATCAGCCTTCTGGAAGCCATGAGCTATGGAAACTGTTGTCTTGTCAGTGATATACCTGAAAATACAGAGGTAGTGGAGGATCAGGCGCTTACCTTTCAAAAAGGGCAGGTAGATGACCTGAAGCAGAAGCTGCAGGATCTGTCTGATCATCCGGAAACCGTAAAGAGGTATCAGGAGAAGGCAGCAGATTTTATCTGCCGTAAATATGACTGGGATAAGGTGACAGACAGAACACTTGACGTGTATTATGGGAGAAAATAAAAAATGCTGGTAATGCATATGGATTCCGGACTGGGAAATCAGATGCTGGATTATGTAGAGTATCTGGCGATCCGGAAGATGAACCCGGACAAGGAATGCTATCTGGAAAACTTAATATATGAGCTTCCCCACAGGGAAGGAATGTTCTCCATGTGGAACGGATATGAGTTGGAGCGGATTTTTGGAATTAAGATTCCCAATATCAAGGAGCAGTTTACGGAGGATGCCTGGCAGCGGATCTTAAAAAGCGTGGAGGAAAGCCATTTCTGGGAAGAAAACTGGAATTATTCTCCCTATATCCTCCGTGCTTTTGAAAAGGAGGGGCTTTCCCTGCAAAATAGAGGGCAGGGGGTAGGGATCCTGGATGCTTCTGCCCAGGAAAGCAGCGGAAAATGGCGCAGGCTTGCCACACGTTTTTTTCAGTCCAGGCCCGGCTATCATGTAAAAAGACTGCTCAGACTTGCGTTGATGAAGCAGATGATCACCCAAAATAAGGAAAGATATGCAGTTTATCAGAAGTATGAGGACTTTTCCTATGTAGGCCATACCCTGGCCTTTAAATGGAAAGGGTTTGAGATAGAGCAGTTTGAAAAACAGATCAGGGAGGCCTTTCGCTTTCCGGAACTGGAAGCGGATGATATGCGAAATGCAAAAATGCTTACACTGATCCGGAAAAGCAACAGCGTGGCTATCCATGCAAGAAGGAGCGACCTGTTATTTGTGAATGGTTACTGCTATCGGTACGGTTACTTCAAGAGAGCTGTCCACTATATAAAGAAGCGGGTGAAGGATCCTGTTTTTATCTTTTTTACGGACGAGAACAGTGTGGGCTGGTGCGAACAAAATGAAAAGATCTTTGGTCTTGATTTTCAAAAGGATCAGGTTCATTTTGTGACCTGGAATAAGGGGATGGACAGCTTCCGGGATATGCAGCTTATGGCAGCCTGCAAGCATAATATTTTTACAGAGAGTACCTTTGGTTTTTGGGGAGCTTATTTAAATGAAAATCCGGACAAGATCACCTGTGCACCGGACTGCGCTATGCTTGCAACCAATACATTTTAAGGGAGACTTTAAATGAGAATACTAATTGTGAATAAGTTCCTTTATCCCAATGGCGGATCCGAAACCTATATTTTTGAGCTTGGAAAGGAACTGGAAAGACAGGGGCATGCTGTTGAATATTTCGGTATGGAGCATGAAGGAAGGATTGTGGGAAATCATGCAGAAAGCTATACCTCTCCCATGGATTTCCACGGCAGCGGAATAAGCAGGCTTCTTTATCCGTTCCGGATTTTGTATTCCCGTGAAGCAAGAAAAAAGATCAGGAAGGTTTTAGAGGATTTTAACCCGGATATTGTACATTTAAATAATTTTAACTTTCAGATAACCCCCTCTGTAATTTATGAGATCAGAAAATTTGAAAAGCAGAAAGGGAGGAAAATCCCGATCGTATACACCGCTCATGATTATCAGTGGGTCTGTCCTAATCATATGCTGTTCTTGCCGGAGCAGGATAAGCTCTGTTTTGCCTGCAAGGGAGGAAAATTCGGAAACTGTGCCGCTAACAGATGTATTCACGGTTCCAGGATAAAGAGTATTCTGGGGATGCTGGAAGCAAAGCTTTATCAGCGTTTAAAAACCTACGGAAAGGTGGATCTGATCATTTGTCCCAGTGCATTTATGAGAGACATCCTTGCTACAAATCCGCTGCTCTCGGGAAAGCTTCAGGTTTTTCACAATTTTTTGACCGCAGGAGAAAAGAAATACCAGGATAAAAAGGACTATGTGCTGTATTTCGGCCGGTATGCAAGGGAAAAGGGAATGGACACCCTGCTTTCGGTATGCAGGCAGCTGCCGGAGATCCCCTTTGTTTTTGCGGGAGGCGGCGAATATGAAGAAGAAATTGCAAAGCTCTCCAATATTCAAAATGTTGGTTTTCAGAGGGGAGAAGCCCTGACTGAGCTCATTGGAAGCGCAAGGTTCAGCGTATTCCCTTCAGAATGGTATGAGAACTGCCCCTTTTCTGTTATGGAGTCCCAATATTACGGAACGCCGGTAATTGCCTCGAATATGGGGGGCGTCCCGGAGCTATTAGAGGACGGAGAAACAGGAGAATTATTTACGGCAGGGGATCAAGAGGAGCTGAAGGGCAAAATCAGGGAGCTTTGGAATAACAGAGAAAAACTGGATGCTTACACGAAAAAGTGCAGGGAGAAAAGATTTCAGGAAGCACCTCAATATGCGGAGCAGCTGGTAAAAGAGTTTAGGAGACTACTGGAAAATGAATAACGAAAAAGAGAATTTTCAGATAAAGAAACTAATGGTTATTCTTTTCATCTTTGTGTCGATAATATGTGGCTGTATTATAAGCGCAAAAATACGAAGTGATAGAAAACAGATATGGGAAGGGCAAACAACCATAGCGCATGCCTGTGGAGGAATTGATGGGAGAGCATATACAAATTCTTTAGAGGCTTTTGAATATAATTATGAAGCAGGACATAGAACATTTGAAGTAGATTTCTGCATAACGTCAGATGATCAAATGGTTTGTTGGCATGATTGGGAGTTTGCGGTAGAAGAAGGGGTTTCTCAGGGAGGAGCACCTACACAGGAAGAGTTCCTTGCTTCTAAGATAGAAGGAGTCTATACGCCGATGTCCCTGGAGATGTTATTAGATTTAATGCAGGAATATGATGATGTCTGGATTGTGACGGACACAAAGGACACAGACCCGGATTTGATAAAGAAAGAATTCGAGATTTTACTTGCGACAGCTGAAAAAAATCATGTAAGAAAGCTGCTGGATAGATTTGTAATACAGATCTATCATGAAGAAATGTATGACGTTGTTGAGGATGTACATCATTTCCCCAATTACATATTTACACTATATCAGTTATGGGGTGATGGCAATACAGACAGTTACAGAGAATACTGCATATTCTGCCAGGAAAAGGGAATTCAAGGCATTACAATGTGGTATGAATGGCCGTATAAGGTACCGGAGGTGCTTGAGATAGCGCAGGAGTATGGGATAAAATTATATACACACACAATTAACGATCCACAGATAGCACAGGAACAATTACAAATGGGAATAAGTGGTGTATATACAGATTATTTAACACTGGATGATCTGAATAAGGAACAATAGCAGATAAAAAAAGTATTTTTAAGAGGACTATTTTTATTTTTTGTATTTATCTTGGTATTGCTGAATACCTCATGTGCATGGTTTTTAAATGTCTTTGGGGAAATGGAGTTTTCCGTAGTGGTATATCAGCTGTTTTCGCCTATGAAGGGAACTTCAACAGGGATTGTAGATCAATATTGCAATACTGCATTGGTACAGGCGGTTTTAATCACCATTTGCTATATACTGTTGTTTTATGCAGTTGATCTGGGGACAAAAATTTTTCATTTTCACTTTAAAAGTAAAATAGCAAAGTTTTATAAGCCGGCGATTCTTTTGATCGGACTTTTACTTTTTATTCCCTCGCTGGGGAGAAAAATGATAGAAATGAAAATTCCGGATTATTTTCATGAACTGCAAACAGCATCAACAATTTATGAAGACTATTTTGTGGAACCGAGTGATGTTGAAATTACATTTCCGGAGAAGAAGAGAAATCTGATCTTAATTTATATGGAATCGATGGAAACAACTTATGCGTCTGTGGAGGATGGAGGAGGAAAGCCTGTTGAATACATTCCCGAATTAGTTGAGTTGGCAAACGAGAATATTTCCTTTTCTGATAGACAGGGATTTGGGGGCGCTTACTCAATGTACGGAACAGATTGGACAATGGCGGCGCTTCTTGCAACATCAACCGGTGCTACATATAAATTTCCATTTGATGGCAACAGCAGTGGAAATTATGAAAAATATTTACCCGGAATAGTAAGCTTAGGAGATATTCTACAGCAGGAGGGGTACCAGAATTATTTTATGTGTGGGTCTGATGCCCAATTTGGAGGAAGAAGAGATTTTTACACTCAGCACGGCAATTATGAAATCCTGGACTATGGACAAGCGGTAGAAAGGGGAGTTGTACCTGAAGACTATTTTGAATTTTGGGGAATAGAGGATGAAAAATTATATCAATTTGCAAAGCAGGAGTTAGAAGAAATCTCGAAAGAGGAAGTACCTTTTAACTTTACAATGCTGACAGTAGATACGCATCATCCAGATGGATATCATTGTCAGCTATGTGAAGAAACCTATCCTACACAATATGAAAATGCATTGAGATGTGCCAGCAAACAGGCAGTGGATTTTGTTGAATGGATACAGCAACAACCGTGGTATGAAAACACAACTATTGTGATCACAGGGGATCACATCAGCATGAAGGCTGATTTTTGGGATGACATAGGAGACTATCGCAGGAAAACATATAATTGCTTTATTAACTGTGCGGCAGAGAATGAGGACGAAAACACAAAGGAAAGAATTTTCTGTGCACTGGATTTGTTTCCTACGATTTTGGGAAGTATAAATGTAAAAATAGAAGGCAACCGTCTTGGACTTGGAACGAATTTGTTTTCATCGCAGATGACGCTGTCGGAGGAAATTGGCTTTGAACAGGAAAATAATGAATTGAAGCCTTATTCAGCTTATTATTTTAATCATTTTATTGTAAATTGATGAGAGAAATCATTGTGAGTACATAGAGGACGGCATATGACAATTAAGCAAAAACTTCAAAGAATTTCTCTACTGAATGATCTGTATACCAAGTGGAAGTGGCGTGAGAGAAAGACTTCTTATGGCAGCGACTACCCGGATCAAACTTTTTTTGTGATCCGAAGGGCTTACTGCAAGGTAGGACTGTTTTCCTATGTGATGACCAATATGGGGCTTACCGATTACGCGCTTAAAAAGGGATATATCCCTGTGATCGATATGCAAAATGGAAGAAATACTTATCTTTCAGAGGAAAGAGTAGGAAAAGAAAATGCCTGGGAATATTTCTTTAAGCAGCCTGCAGGATATACGCTGCAGGATATTAAGAAGGCCCAAAATGTGATCTTAAGCGATGGACTGATCACGGACAGGAACCACTATCCCGATTTTGAGATCGTAAAGGATGAAGCGAAGTATGAATACTGGCATGCCTTTTTCGGTCAGCATTTAAAGATAGCAGATCCTGTGAGGTTGGAATTTGAAAAGACCAGGGATGCGCTTTTTAAAGGGCGGAAAATGCTTGGCATCCTGGCAAGGGGAACGGATTATGTTGCCGCAAGACCCAAGGGACATCCCATTCAGCCGGAGCCATGCCAGATCATTGCAAAAGCGGAGGAGATCCTGGAGAAATATTCCTGTGACGGCATTTACCTTGCGACAGAGGATCAGGATATTTATGAGAGGCTTCAGGAAGCTTTTGGTGAAAGAATGTGTGCGTTGCCGGTACACAGATACCGCAGCAGCGGAAACGAGAATATCAACGACCTTAGGGGATGCGAGGATCAGGAAAAAAGCGGAAGGGAATATTTGATTTCCATGCTGCTGTTATCGGACTGCAGCTGCCTTCTGGCAGGGAATGTGGGGGGCACCCACGGAGCAATGCTGATGAGCAGGGGATATGAGTACAGGTATGTGTTTGACCTGGGTATGTATCAGTAGAGGAGTAGGTATGATTCCAAAAATAATTCATTACTGTTGGTTTGGATATAACAGGAAGCCTGCATTGATCCAAAAGTGTATTGCTTCCTGGAGAAAGTATATGCCCGACTGGGAGATCCGGGAATGGAATGAAAGTAATTATGATGTAACAAAAAATACGTTTGTAAGAAACGCATACCAGCAAAAGAAATGGGCTTTTGTGGTGGATTATGCCCGCTTTGACATTTTAAATCAGTATGGCGGGATCTTTTTAGATACCGATGTGGAGCTTTTAAGACCCATACCGCAGGAAATTCTGGCGCATGAGGCTTTTACGGGCTTTGAAAACCCGGGGAGAGTGAACCCGGGGCTGGTCTATGGAACGATAAGCAGACAGGAAGTCCTTCAGGATATTCTTTCGGCCTATGAGAAGAGAAGCTTCGGAGAGCAGGTGGACGGCAGGATCGAAAATATTGTGGATGTTGTCAGCGGCGTGCTTAGTATGGGAGGATTAAAGTGCAACGGGGAATTTCAGATGATCAGAGGGGTAGCCATCTATCCACAGGATTACTTCTGCTGCTTTAATTTTGAGACCCAGGGCTTTGAGACCACAGAAAACACCGTTTCGATCCACCATTATTTTGCAAGCTGGACACCGCTTGGCAGACGGATCCATTTTAAGCTGGTAAAGGCTGCTGCTGCTTTCCTTGGAAAGGAGCGTTACCTTGCACTCAAAAGAAAGATTAAAGGAGAGAGAGCAGTATGATCTGCCTATTAGCTCTACTTTATATTTTCATAAGGCAGGGAAAAGACAGATTGGAAGAGTACCTGCAGGCAGTCTGTCTGTGGACCCTTGTTTTGCTGGGGCTTTGTTATTTTTGGTCTTTGGTGGGACAGCTGGTGTATCTGACTCTTGCAGGAAGCTACCTTTTGCTGGACGCATGTATGCTGTTTCTGATTTTTTATAAAAGAAAGCTGAAGCTGCCTTTCAAGTGGCGGATTTCAAGTCCGCTTTTGTGGCTGTGCCTTCTGGGGCTGTTTGGCATCGTATTTCGGTATGCGCTGAAGTCGGTTCCCTATAACTGGGATTCCATGACCTATCATCTTGCCAGAATTGCAAACTGGGAGCAGAACAGGTCTGTATTTCCTTACGCTACCCACATAGAAAGGCAGATTGCAAGTCCCGTGCTTGGCGCTTATGTGAATTTGTTTGTTTATATTCTGGGGGGAAAGCATGACAGTCTGCTGAACCTTTTACAGTGCCTTTCCTACGGAAGCAACGGAATAATTTTATATGGAATAGCCAGAAGACTGGGAGTCTCTGAAAAGACTGCCTTTCTGGCGCCGCTTTTGTACATGGGAACCCCTATCGCACTTGCAGAGGCAACAACCACGCAGGTGGATAATTTTGCAACCTTATGGTTCCTCTGTTTCCTGTATTTTCTCCTTCCCTTTGTGACCGGAAAAAGAAAGCTGGAACTGGACAGGGAGACAGGGAAAGTGATCTTTTTTGCGGCGCTTGCCCTTTCCTTTGGATACTTGGCAAAACCCTCCGTCTGCTTTGGAGCGGCAGTTTTCCTATGCTGGCTGCTGACGGTGGAAATCAGGGAAAAGGCAGAAGTCCGCGTGTTGTTATCCTATGGGGCTTTAGGTGCATGCATTGTGGCGGTATTGCTTTCCCCGGGGGTTTTTATCAACCTTTTGGCCTTTGGAAGTATCTCTCATGAGGGTGTGGGGGCAAGACAGTTAGTGGGAAGCTTGGCTCCCGCCAAACTGTTGGTAAATTTCCTGAAAAATTTTCTTTATAACTTCGGAACGGTAAAGTGGAAAGGTGTGCGCAGCGCTCTGACAGCGTTCCTCTATGCAGCGTCCCAATTCCTGGGAGTAGATCTTAATGATCCGGCAATCTCGGAAGATGGAAGGGAATTTGCTTTTCCGGATGCTCCGGCACTGAGCTGTGATGTGGCCTTAAATGTATTTATATCAGTAATGATGGTGATTTGTATCTGCTGGTTCTTAAAAAGATTTAGGAAGCAGGAGCGGATGATCAGAAGCTTCTCCTGTTTTGCACTAGGCTCTTATCTGCTTTTTTGTGTGGCGCTTCGATGGGAAATGTATATCAATCGATATATGATCTCCTATTTTGCGTTAATTGCAGTGTTTATTGTTTTGCAGGTTTATGATATGATACAAGGGATAAACAGGTTCAAAGCTGCCGGATTAGGAATTGGCGCGGTGCTTGTTTTGGGCAGCGTTTATGGGTATATTAGTGAGATACAATATCTGCGCAGTGTATCACCCTTTGGCAGACCAAGTGGGTATTTTACATATTATAGGGCAATGATGGATGAATATGTGCCGATCGTAGAGGAGATCAGGCAGCGTGGGGGAGGAAAGATTGGTCTTGTGATAAAAGGAGACAGCTATGAATATCCCCTGTGGGCCATGCTGAATGAGGCGGAGGTCGAGTATCGGATCAGACATATTTGTGTGGAAAATTCTTCTGGGAAATATGAGGTAAGAAATGAATATCCGGATTTTATTATCTCAGAGAGATGGAAAGATGAAACAGCAGTATACCAGGAAGTAAACTATATTAGAATTTTTGGTGCGGAAAAGCTGTGCTTATATGTGAGGGAGCAATCGTCATGAAAGAAACATTCAAAATCTCGCTTAGTGAGCTATGCTATTATCTTTTCTTTAGCATACTTTTTTTTGCAAAGGGAATTGGACTGTATGACGGACAGATGATTTTTAAGATCTGTCTGCTTACTGCGGCAATATTTGTCTGTGTTAAAATCGTTTTGACATCCTATAGCGTGAAAGAAATGGTTTTGATCCTGCTTTTAATGCTTTTGGGAGTGCTTGTCTACAAAAATTCGGGTGAAAAGAGTGCGTTAGTCTTTCTTATTATGATGATAGGGGCTAAGAACATATCTTTTGAAAAAATTATGAAGGTGGGCTTATATGTGTGGGGAACTGCCTTCGGACTTATGATTTTAACTTCTTTATTTGGAAGTAAAAGTGAACTGATATTTGCACATCATAAGTTTGGAATGGATTTATTAAGGAGAGGGATGGGATATTCCCATCCGAATGTACTGCATGTATCCTATGCCATTTTAGTGGTTTTGATTCTGTTTTCTATTCAGGATAAAAGAAAGAAACGGACAGCATACATTCTTACCTTTATTGGTAACATTGCTATTTTTTTGTATTCAGTAAGTTATACAGGATTTATGCTTGTTTTGATTTTTTTGGTTTTTCAGATCTATTTTTCTATGAGAAAGGAATATACGGGAGCAGAAAAAATAATCATAGGTGCGATTTTTCCGATGTGCGTACTTTTTTCCCTGCTGGCACCACTTGCGGTTGAGCCGGATACACCCTTATTTCTCCTGCTGAACAAGCTGCTCAACAGGAGGTTTTATGCTTCTAGATTATATTTGTTAGAAAATCCGGTAACTCTTTTTGGACAAAGAATATCTGCGAGCCATACTTATGCATTAGACAGTTCCTATGTTACACTGTTTATTTATGGCGGACTAGTTTTGTTCGGCCTGGTATGTGTGGGATATATGGTCGCAATATACCAAAACCTCAAAAGAAAAAACGGAAAGGCACTGAGCGTTCTGCTATCCTTTTCTATTGCAGGAGTGATAGAACCATTTTTATTTAATCTTTCGTTTAAAAACTTATCCCTTATGGTGGTTGCTGTGACACTTTACTCCCTCAGCAAAGAGGGAAAAAGGATTGCACTTTTGTCAGAATTTGACAGGCAGATAGAGATCCCATACAGGGTTAATCCGGAAATGCAAAATAAGGAGAAAAAGATCAGCAAAAAAGGGATTGCTGTTGTTGCCATTATGACGGTGCTTTCGGGAGTATGTTTTATGGCACTAAAACAGGAACCGGATGCAGTGTATGTAGGGGCAAAGTACTGCGATATCGAAGGCGAACCGTACTGCAAGGATGAGAAAGAGATGCCGGCTGGAGAAACTGTAAAAATTTATGGTAAACAGGGGGCAGAGCAGGGGTATTACCGGTTTGCCGGGAATACGCTTCAATACGATAAGCTGCGGGATGCAGCTATGATCAGTTACCTTGTTTTCCTGACAGGATATTTTGCGGCACCATATATTGCAGAGCGGAAGAAAGGCAAGAGGTGAGCAGGTATGGATAGAGAAAAGCGGATTGCAAAGAGAGTTATTTTCTTTCTTTTGATTGCATTTGTTCTATTTGCTGTCTGGAAGCTTTCTGTCTCAGGAGGAACAACTCCGATGGAACAGATTACGGAAGACGGTTGGTTTCAAGGGAAAGACAGCCCTGTAAGAGGGATCAGACTTTATGTAGCATCCCTGACACTTGAGGGGGTACAACCCCATCCGGAATTTACCGTATGGATTACAGATGAAGACGAAAATACGATCTGGGAAAAGACCTACTACAACCTGACTATTAATCATGAGGAAATGGTTATTCTGGAGGAATATGAGAGAGGAGAGGGAATTGAGGTAGGAAATGGAAGGTATCAGATCCATAATACCCTTTGTGAAGACCCCAGTATTTGTGTAGTACATAAGATATTAGCCTATGACGGCAGCTATGCATTTTGGTATGGCTGGTGCGTTTTTTTTGCATTAGCATTTCTGGCTGTTGTTTTAATCGTAACATGGAAGGATACTCCGAAAAGCCTTGCGCTTCAATTTTTTCTTACGATGGTCTTAATGGGAATTTTATTTACCATGATCATGCCTCCGTTAACGGTGCCGGATGAAGAGAGTCATTTCCTGAATGCCTATGATTGGGCAAGCCAGATCATGAGGCAGGAGGAAACGGATGAATATGGAAACCGTATGATGCGCAAGACGGATGCAGACAGTATTACTTATCTTCATAGTGCCTCCAGTATATTAAGATGGTATGATACATTTAATGAACCGGCCAATCCGGAGATAAAGGGAACCTATGCGAAGGGAACAAGTGTATCAGGAAGCACCCCGAGGTATGCCTATCTGTTTTCAACGGTTGGCATAATGATGGCAAGAATATTTGGAATGAATGGACATCTTACCTTGCTTATGGGAAGATTTTTTAACCTTCTGGGAACAGCAGCAATTATGTCTCTGGCCCTTTACCTCATGCCCTTTGGCAAAAAGTTTTTCTGCATTTTGGGATTGTTTCCAGAGGTCATTTATTTGGCAGCTTCTTATTCTTATGATGCATTAAATTTTGCACTTTGCTTTCTGATCATTGCATATTTCTTTTTTATGGTATGGAATGAAAAACAGGTTGGCATGAAAGAACTGATTCCTTTTCTGCTTCTTACTATAATCATGACACCGATTAAAATGGTTTATATTGTATTCTGGGGATTGATCTTACTAATTCCCCGAAAGCAGCTGGCAGTACAAAAAAAATATCTGATTGCCGGCGGTGTGGTTTGTGCAACCGGTATTATTGGATTCTTGATCTGGCGTGGGGAAGATGTTATGATACTTCTGCATGGTTTCGACTATAATACGGAAGGAAAAGAAATGGTCTCTCTTTCTTATGCGCTTCAGAATCCGCTGAATGCTATTTTTGTATTTGCAAATAATCTAATGAGAAACTTTGATTATTATATTAAGAGCGTTATGGGAGAATTTGTAGGAAGAGACAGATTTGAGGTCCTGCTGGATATAGCATATCTGCCTTTATGGATGATGCTTTTGCTCGGAAGCTTAGCAGTATCCGGAATTTATACAGATGGCAAAAATGGTTTAAGCTATAAAAAAAGGCTTTTTGTCATAGTTCTTTGCGGCATAAGCTGCTTTCTGTTTATGCTATCCATGTATCTTGCCAATAATACCAAGGAAATGAATGAGATCCACGGAATACAGGGAAGATATTTTTTGCCGATATTATTGCTTTTTCCGGTTATTTTTTCCAGAAGAAAGGAAAATGCTTTGCCGGAAAAATTTGGACTTAGCAGAGGTGCATATTTGATTTTGGGCGCCGGAATTGACATTGTGGCTATTTTTGTTCAGCTTCAGCATATTACAATGGATTATTATGCTTAATGCAGCAGGTGCAGAGGTGAAAGTGAAGAGAAAATACTGGGTAACAGGATATGTGGGAGAGGGAGCTGCTCAAATGTTGTCGGAACTGCAGGACATGGAGAACGTGCAGCTCCTTGAAAAAGTGATATTGAACCGGCTTGTACGTTTTTTGTATTACAGGCTCAGCAAATTAACAGGACAGTTTACGAGAGCTGCCTTTGTAAAAAGGTTGTTTTATCCATGGTATGCTATTTTTCATGAAAAATACGATTCGGAGGGGAAAGATTGCCTTTTGTTCATTAATTCAGGCTTTTGCAAGGAATATGACGAAAAGGTGATTGACAGAGTCCGAAGGAAATTTCCTGGTTTGTGTTTCATACTGTATATTGTTGATCCTATGAGCGGATTTGAAACGCCGGAGCATATGCGCATCATTCGTAAAATGGATTTGGTTTTTTCTATTAACCGAGAGGACTGCTTAAAATATGGCTTCCATTATTACCCATTAGTTTATTCCGTTTCGGAGAGAGCGGCAGAGAAGCAGACTGTGGAGAATGACTTATATTACCTTGGAAGCGGGGACGATAGAAACGTTGAGTTACAGCAAATTTACGAAAAATGTGAAAGAATGGCTCTGAATACTCAAATTCACGTTTTGGCAGATGCCAACAGTCAAATGACAGGTATCTGTTTTCATCGGGAGCTGATTCCTTATGAAGAAAATTTAAAACTGCTAAAGCAAAGTAACTGCATCCTGGAGGTTATGCATAAGGAGTTTGACAATCCTACGCAGCGATATTCAGAGGCTGTGGTATATAACAAAAAGCTGCTTACAAATAATCCCAAAACAGCGGAGTTTGATTTTTATAATCCCCAATATATGCAGATCTTTCATTCTATAGAGGAAATTGATTATAGCTTTGTCAAAGAGCGGGAAGAAGTAAATTATGGTTATAAGGGAGAATTCTCACCGAAACTGTTCATAGAGGAAATCCAGAAGATATTGGACGAAGGAGAAGATTCATGGATGTTATCCGTAAACTGAATTATATTTTTGATGCAAAACAAAAACGGCAAATTTTCTGGTTGTTTATTGTGATCTGTATAGGGTCAGGATTGGAACTTATGGGAGTTTCTGTGATTTTGCCGGTTATTGACGGGATCATGGATCCAGATAAGATGCTGGAAGAACCGATTTACAGGTGGATCTATGATACGTTTCATTTTTCTTCTCTTGCACCGCTTATTTTGTTACTGCTGATCTCAATGATACTGGTATATGTGATAAAAAATGCATTTCTGATTTTTATGTATAATAGTCAATATAAATTTATATTTGAAAATCAGAGAGTTTTGGCAGATCGTATGGTTAAATGCTATATGTCTCAGCCTTATCTTTTTCATGTGTCGAAAAATAGTGCTGAACTTTTGCGTAATATTAATAAAGATACAGGGGATTTTTTTGGAGCTCTTCAGGCCGGAATCAAACTTTTAACGGAATTAATGGTGTGTCTGGTTTTAGGAGTATATCTTCTGATCATGGACAAGACTATTACCATTTCGGTGGTGGCGCTGCTTGGGATCATGTTATTTCTTTCCATGAAGGTGTATAAGAAGTATCTTTTGATCATGGGAGACAGGAACAGATATTATGAAATGACATTGAATAAGTGGGTGCAGCAAGCCTTTGGTGGGATCAAAGAGGCAAAAATCCTGAATAAGGAGCAGTTTTTTTATAATAAGTATGATGAGGCTTATAGGGGACATGCTAAGAGTGAATACAGCTATCATACCCTGATCACCATTCCTAAGCCTATGATCGAAACCATTTGTATCTGCGGTATGCTTGGGGCGATTGCCATTAAATTTTGGCGTGGAGCTAATATTACTTATTTTGTACCGATCATTTCTATTTTTGCAATAGCTGCTTTTCGATTATTACCTTCGTTTAATCGTATAACAGAGTACATGGGAACAATCATGTACCAAAAATCTGCAATTAATTCTATATACAATGATCTGAAAGAAGTAGATGAATTAAATAAAATCAAAAATCAAAATCAGAAGAAAGTTCATCCGCTTTCGTTTGATACAGCTGTGCGGATGGAAGATTTGAGTTTCCGGTATCCACGGGCGGAAAAAGATGTAATCAGTCATTTGAATCTGACAATAGAAAAGAAGAGTTCGGTGGCGTTTATCGGACAGTCCGGGGCAGGGAAAACAACCCTGGCAGATATTCTGCTTGGTCTGCTTGAACCAACAGCGGGAACTGTTACGGTAGACGGAACGAACATATTTGACAATTTAAATGGGTGGCACAAGATCATTGGATATATCCCACAAAACATATATCTGATGGATGATACAATCAGAAACAATATTGCTTATGGAGAAGATGAAGGCAGCATTGATGAGGAACGGGTAAAATATGCGGTAGAACAGGCACAGCTATCAGAATTAATTGGTGAACTCGAAGAAGGTCTTGATACGCAGATCGGGGAAATGGGAGTCAGATTATCCGGTGGGCAAAGGCAAAGGATCGGTATAGCAAGGGCGCTGTATCATAATCCGGAGATTTTGGTTTTGGATGAAGCGACTTCCGCACTTGATAATGAGACAGAGAAAGCAGTTATGGAATCAATTGAGGCTCTGCATGGAAAGATGACTCTTGTAATTATTGCTCACCGCCTTTCAACAATTAAGAACTGCGACTATATTTATGAAATAGGAAATGGAAAGGCTGAGAGAAGATTTGATGTGTGAAGATGCTGTTGCGGTTATTTTGGTTAACTATAATGGAAGAGTCTATAACGAAAAGTGCATTCAGTCTATTCTTTCCAGTAAGGGAATTGCGAAGCTCCAGGTAGTTGTTGTGGATAATGCATCTTCAGATGGCTCTTTACAGGAATTACAGGTTCGCTTTGAAAATGATGAGAGGGTTCAGCTGATTGCCCTTGAGGATAATTATGGCTTTGCCAGAGGCAATAACGAAGGGATTAAATGGGCCAGAGAAAAAGGATTTCGCTTTTTCCTGTTGTTGAATAATGATACAGAGATTGCTCCCTATGCCATTTGCCATATGCTTTCCTTACAGAAAAAAACAGGTAGTATTGTGGTTCCCAAGATCTTATACGCTGATCAAAGGGACATCATATGGTGTGCCGGCGGGAAATTGACACCTGTAATCCGGAAAGCGGTGCAATGTGGATGCAATCAAAAAGATGCTGGCCAATATGACCAGGATAGGGACTGTGATTTTGCTAATGGCTGTTGTCTGCTTTTAACGGATGGTATCATCCAAAGGATTGGATTGCTGGACGAAGACTTCTTTTTGTATTATGAGGATACGGAATATAGCATGCGTGCGGCAAAGGCGGGAATAAAAATTTGTTACTGTCATGAAGCTATGGTATATCATAAGGTCAACGGATCCACTATGGGAAATGCCAGTCCTGCCAATGCTTATTATATCAGCAGAAACTGGCTGATGTGCAACCATAAGTACTTAGGCAGGAAATATGGACTGTTTCTTGCCTATTATGCACTTAATCGATGTGCGTGGATGATTATCTGGCTGCTACAGGGAAAGACCAGAATGGCAGGAGCCGTATTGCAGGGGATCAAAGACTACAGGCACGGGAAGAATGGAAAGTATTGAGGATGAAGCAGGGGAAGAAAAAGCTTGTTCAAATTAATACTGTTTGCAATACCAGCACAGGAAGGATCATGGGAGACATTCAAAGAGAAGCCATTAAGCAGGGGTATGATACAATGTCCTATGTGGGAAGAAGAGCTCCTTTTACAGATCTTCCATGCAAAAAGATTGGTAATCTGGTATCGTTTTGGGTGCATGTCGGGTTAACAACTCTTTTTGATCTTCAGGGATACGGATCCTATTTTGTGACTAAGAAGCTTATATGGGAACTGCGGAAAGAGAAACCGGATGTGATACATCTTCATAATCTGCATGGCTATTACCTGAATCTTTCGCTGCTCTTTCATTATCTTAATTCGGAATTCGAGGGAGAATTGTTTTGGACATTTCATGACTGCTGGCCATTTACGGGTCACTGTGCCTACTTTACAATGGCACAGTGTGAAAAATGGAAGAGAGAGTGTTTTTCCTGCCCGAACAAAAAGCAATATCCCATAAGTCTGCTGGTGGATGCATCAAGAAGTAATTATAAAAAAAAGAAAGCGCTTTTTTTGAAAAATAAAAAGATAACTGTGATTGTACCCTCAGTATGGATGCAGAAGCAGGTAGAGGAATCCTTTTTTAAGGAATATAAAGTAATGTTGGTTCCCAATGGCATTGATCTGGCATTGTTTCATGATACAAAAGCGGAGGAAGTAATTAAAAAGTATCATGTGCCAGCAGGGAAAAAGATTCTCCTTGGGGTAGCGAATGTGTGGGATGCGAGAAAAGGGTTAAAGGATTTTCTGGATCTTGCAAAAGAGCTGCCACAGGAATACAGTATTGTTTTAGTAGGGCTGACAAGGGCACAGATAAGAAAACTGCCGGATAATGTAATGGGAATTGAAAAAACAAGTAATCCCGAAGAATTGGCGGCACTCTATTCGTATGCATCTGTTTTCATTAATCCGTCAAGGGAAGAGTCATTTTCACTTGTGACAGTGGAAGCCTTTGCCTGTGGAACGCCTGTAATTGTGTTAAATACCAGTGCAGTGGGAGAACTTGTTTGCCCGGATAACGGAATTGTGTTAGAAGAGAACAGCACGCAAAATTATATGAAAGCAATTTATGAGCTTGAAAGAAGGCATTTAAGCAAAGAGCAGGTTTCAAACTGTGCAAAGAAATATGATCATAATAAAAGTGCAGAGATGGTTGTAGGGCTTTATGAAAAGTAGTGAAATAAGTGCTTATCAGATAGGAACTTTCAATTTTCGGAACCATAGCATAGAACAGAGGAGTATAGGTGAAGGAATATGATATGAAAAGCGAACGCAATTATGGTATAGATCTTTTGAGACTGATTTTAATGTATATGGTATGTATACTTCATACATTAGGTCAGGGAGGAATTTTAAATTCATGTCAAACGGGAACTACGGCGTATAGAATTTACTGGCTTTTAGAAATTTTTTCTTATTGTGCAGTAGACGGATTTGCACTCATTAGTGGGTATATGGTGGGAGCCAAACATCATAAGTTTGATAAATTAGTTGATATGTGGTTTCAGGTTGTGTTTTATTCTTTAGCAATTACTATGATACTTACCTTAGCCGGAGTAAATCACTCTTGGAATGTTTTAGATATGATTAAATGTGCTTTACCAGTTACGTTCGTAAAATTTTGGTATTTTACGGCCTTTTTCTGTACTTTTCTTGCAAGGCCTGTTTTAAATAAATTTTTATTTTCGGTAGATGAAAAGATAGCAAGAAAGGCATTTTTGTTGATGATAGTTTTGTTTTCATTTATGGGACTTTTTCAGGATGCTTTTAAGGTACAAGCTGGTTATTCTGCATTATGGTTGATGGTATTATATTGTATTGGAGTACTGGCAAGGAGAACGAATATTTTTGCGCAGAAAAAAACAATAACGCTTATTATAATATGGTGTTTCTGCATTCTTTTGACATGGGGACTTCGTACTTTTTGGGGGATTGAACAATTAACAAGCTATATTTCCCCGACAGTATTGGTCAGTGGTTTGATAATGGTCATCATCTTCTCAAGAATTCAAATGAGAGGGACAGTAATAAAAAAGCTATCTCCATTAGCTTTCGGAATTTATTTATTCCAGCGTAATCAGGTAATATGGGATAATTGTATAAAAGATGCTTTTTCATTTGTGGCAGAAGAAAATGTTGTTGTCGGTATATTATATGTTTTTCTATTTGCATCTTTGATTTTTGGAGCTGGCACAATTGTTGAATTTGTAAGAAGCAGGATTGCGGTAGCCATAAAAATTCCTGTGTTAAGCAGAAAAATAGTGGATATGGTAGATCATATATTAGAAAAAACGTTTATGGTGTTAAAATAAGTGTGTCAAGGATTGCTTTTTGTTGACTGCTATAAAATTTTTTATTGCTAATATTATAAAATAGAAAGTATATAAAATATATGAAAGAAGAAAGTAAGAAATTCCACATCGGTATCGGACTGATTTTTTTATGCTCTATGTGTATATACGGTACATGGGTTACATGCTTTACGGCTCCTGTGCATGTAAAGGTGGATGAAGAACTGTATTTAGGATTAGCCAGAACGTTTCATTATCAAGGTTTTTTTGGAATGGGAAAACAGACATATAGTTATAGCTGTGTCCTTTATTCCATGCTTATTTCCATTGCATATTTTTGGTACACTCCTGAGAAAATTCTATTGCTGATGCGGATGATAAATGTGTTTACACTGTGCTCTGCTGTTTTTCCAATAGGTCTTTTGGCAGTTAATATCTTGGAAACGAGAAAATCAGCTTTACGAGTAACCGCCTTTTTAATGTTTTTCCCCTATATGTTTGATTGTGCATATTTTATGCAGGAGGTATTATGCTATCCCCTGTTTATGTGGACAGTATATTTTTTATATAGTGCCAAAAAGATGCAGAGTATATTGCGATATGTTATTGCAGCCGTGTTTTCAGTGCTATGCCTATATACAAAGACAAACATGTTTTTTATTCCTATCATTGTAAATGTATATGTGCTTTTGGAATTGATTTTACAAAAAGATGTCAAAGAAAATTGGAAAAGAGAAATTAGAAATATTCTATTCTTTGACGGAAGCTATGTGGCGCTTAGTGGCGTGTTTTATCTTGTATTACAGATGATAAATGGGTTTGAGAGAGGTGTTAATCATTACGAGAGACAACTGTCCTGGCTTTTCCCGATTGAATGGAAAACACTGGGATTAGGACTGGTAGAATGTATATTATATGCATCGCTGTTTCTGGTCAATATGGGAATAATTCCAATTTATGTATGCTGTCATAATAAAAGAAAAATGGATAAGGCTACAAAATATAGCTTTTCTTTTGTTGGCTTATCAAGTGCTTTTATGATTCTGGAGACAGTTTTTTTAATTGTTTTGACAGAGGAGGGATTACAAAGTCTTCCGCATAAGTTTCTGTTCCGATATTTTCAGATTTTTCTCCCCATATACTTTCTTATTTATTTTAAGTTTTATGAGGAGTATACTTATTTCAAAGAAAAAGCGGTTTTGGGTATTACTTGGGGAAGTATCTTGGTTTGTACAATTTATTTCTCTGTGATGAATGGAAACACGCATCAGGCAATTATGGATGGATATTTTTTCCTTATTATAGAAAACATCACAAAATATATTTGTCCTTATGCAGATATAGCTATCCTCATATTGATAGGACTTTTTATAACAGCAGTAGCAATAGCAACTGCGAAAGGGAAATTAGACGGAAACAAAGTTTGCAAGAATGCTGTTTGTACCGTCGTTATAATGATGGGCTTGATAAATTTTATTCAGCTGCCGCTATATACGAACAAAATAGCAGAAGGACATCAGATACAGGAAGATGGGATCAAGATCGCTGAATTTTTAAATCAGGAAGGGTGTAATTATATTTATTATGTGGATGATGGTGATCCGGATAACCATTATTTGAAAAATGTATATGGATATTTGAAGCAGCAATATGAAGTGATTGATAAGGACGATATGTTGAATAAAATGAAGGATTGTCCAGATAAAACAGTTTTTTTAGTTCCTAAGTCTTTTTTGGAGGAGATGGATTTGGGAGAGAAAGAAATCGGAACAAAGAAAATATCTTTGCTATATCTTTGATCAGGTGTAGGGAGTAGGCGTATAGAATTATTTGATGTCGATGATGCTGAGAGCAGACTGGTATCGTTTGTTTACATGAATATAATAATTTGTTATACTCTATAGGGGCAAAAGGCGATGAAAAAAGGATATTATATACATTTTGAAGGGCGAAGCTCAGTAGGCGTGTCAAAAAAAATAGACATGCAAATGGAAGAGTTTAGCAAATACTTTGAAATGAAGGAAATTGAAATAAGAGCAACCAAAAGAAACATGCTTCAAAGGATAATAGGGCTTTTCCCTAGTGCATCCATTAAAAGAAGCTATGAGGAAGCTTTGCGTGAATTGGATGATCCTTGCTTTATTTATGCAAGAAGAAGTGTTGCCGACCATGATTATTTATATTTTTGGAGACAGGTAAAGGAATATTTCCCGAATTGTAAAGTAGTCATTGAAATATTCACATATCCTTATGATAAAGATGACTTTGCAAAGTGGAATGCCTGGCCGTTTTATATTAAAGAAAGGATTTACAGACCCAAACTAAAAAAATATGTAGATCGGTTTGTAACCTATTCTGCCGATGATATGATTTTTGGAATACCTACTATTAGGACAACCAATGGAATTAACGTAAATGCTATGAGACTTGTGGATGGAGAATACAAGGAGAAATTAGTTACGCTGATAGGGGTTGCCTATATGCAGCGCCAGCATGCATATGAGAGGATTATAGAAGGTCTAAGCAGATATTATCAGAAGAAGAGAGAATATCGGGTGAGACTGATGCTTGTGGGGGACGGCCCGGAAAAGAAAAAATACGAGAAGCTGACCCGTAAATATGACCTGGAGGAATATGTGGATTTTTATCCTGTTACATCAGGAGAAGAACTGGACAAATTATATGATCAGGCAGACATTGCCCTAGCTGCTTTCGGGATGTACAAGGTAGGCTATTCAGAGGCAGTTGGTGCCTTGAAAACAAGAGAATGCCTTGCAAAGGGGGTTCCTATTATTTCTGGTTCACCTATAGATGTGTTGGAGAAAGATTTCCCCTATGCATTGATTTGCTCTAATGATGCCAGTGCAGTTGATATGGAAAAGGTAGTATCTTTTTTTGACAGCATAAGAAAGCGGCATATGACCAAAAAAGATGCAGCACAGACTATTCGGAAGCTGACAGAGCAAAGAATTAGTAATGAGCATTTAATGAAGCCAATTATAGAATATGTTATGGATGAAAGGAAGAGGGAAGATGCTTAAGTATGCATTAATCGGATGTGGCAGAATTTCACCGAATCATATAGCGGCAGCAAAGGCAAATGATCTGAATATTGTTGCAATATGTGATATTGTACCGGAAAACATGAAGGACAAAGTGCTGAAGTTTGAACTGGGAAATGAGGTCAAACAATACACGGACTACCGGGAAATGCTAAAAAAGGAAAAACCGGATCTTGTAGCAATCGCTACGGAAAGCGGAAAACATGCAGCGATAGCGCTTGACTGCATTGAAGCCGGATGCAATTTGATCATTGAAAAGCCGATTGCTCTTTCCCTTGAGGACGCAGACAAAATAATTTGTGCTGCAGAAAAGAAGAACGTGAAGGTATGTGCATGCCATCAGAATCGTTTTAATAAATCGATCCAAAAGATCCGTGATGCAGTTGAGAAGAACCGTTTTGGAAAAATGTTTTATGGAACAGCTCATATCAGGTGGTGCAGAGATTACGAATATTATCACCGAGCAACCTGGAGAGGAACATGGGAACAGGATGGAGGAGCGCTGATGAACCAGTGCATTCATAACATTGATTTGCTGCGCTGGATGATGGGAGACGAAATAGAAGAAGTAGTAGGTATGACGGATCGGCTGAATCATGACTATATTGAAGCAGAGGATCTTGGAATTGCGCTTGTTAGATTTAAGAACGGGGCATATGGCATCATTGAAGGAACGACTGATATTTATCCACAGAATCTGGAGGAAACATTATACCTTTTTGGTCAGAAAGGGACAGTAAAAGCAGGCGGCCAGTCTGTCAATATCATAGAGGAATGGAATTTCTCCGATATGCTTGATGACCCCGAGGAGGTAAAAGCGCAGTATCATGAAGCGCCGCCTAATGTGTACGGGTACGGGCATACACCGCTTTATGCAGATGTAATCAGTGCTATTGCGGAAGACAGACAGCCTTATGTGGATGCAAAAGCGGGAAGAAGAGCACTCGAACTGGTACTTGCCATTTATCTTTCGGCAGCAAAGGGAGAAACGGTAAAGCTTCCGCTAGAGAGATGCGAAACAATGCAGTTTAAAGGCCGTTTTGATAAAAGGTAGACAAGGAAGGGCATCAATTTACAGAACAGAAAAGAGGATTAGTGTGGAATTTCGGGATTTGAAGAAACAGTATCAGCTGCACAAAGAAGAAATAGATGCGGCAATAGGCACAGTTTGTAAGGAAGCAAACTTCATCAGCGGTATGCAGGTTAAGGAAGTAGAAAAAAAACTTGCCGAATATGTGGGAGTAAAAGAATGCATTTCTTGTGGAAATGGAACAGATGCGCTGCAGCTTGCATTAATGGCATGGAATATTGGAAAAGGTGATGCTGTATTTGTGCCTGATTTTACTTTCTTTTCCAGTGGAGAGGTTGTTCCGCTGCTGGGAGCAACACCGATTTTTGTGGATGTTGATGAGGAAACTTATAATATCAGTGCTTCAAGTCTGGAGCATGCTATTGAACAGGTACTTCGTTTTACGGATCTTAAGCCTAAGGCTGTTGTGGCGGTAGACTTGTTTGGACAACCTGCAGAATTTGGCAAAATCAAAGAACTCACACAAAAGTATCATCTGCTTTTACTGGAAGATGGAGCACAGGGATTCGGGGGTATGATTGGGGAAAAACGAAACTGTAGCTTTGGAGATATTTCAACGACATCTTTCTTTCCGGCAAAGCCTTTGGGATGCTATGGAGATGGAGGAGCAATTTTTACTGACAATGAAGAGTGGGCCGGGCTGCTCCGCTCTTTGTGCGTTCATGGTAAGGGAACAGATAAATATGACAATGTGCGGATCGGAATGAATTCAAGGCTGGATACACTGCAGGCATCTGTATTATTGCAAAAGCTTCTCTTTTTTGAGGAAGAGATGGAAGCTTGTCAGTGCGTGGCAGATGCTTATACACACCGCCTTGCTGAATATGTAAAAACTCCTAAGGTTTTAGAGGGGATGCGTTCGGGATGGGCACAATATACAATTCGTCTTTCTTCTCTTAAGCAGAGAGAAGAGGTAATGAAAGCATTAAAGGAAAAGGGAATACCAACTGCTATTTATTATAAAAAACCTATGCACATGCAGCAGGCGTTTCAAGGGATGATTCCCTGCAACTTACAGCTTACATATGCCAATACAGAAGAAATATGTAATACATGCTTATCACTTCCCATGCATGCTTACTTAGAAGAAAAAGAGATAGATGTAGCCTGCAATGCAATTAAAAGGACGATTCTGGAGGAAAATTAATGAGGGATCTGTCGGACTATTCAGAAAAATATAGTAAAAATAATTTTGAAGAATATAAAGTGGAATACCGAAGAAGAAAAGTCATTGAATTTATAGAAAAATATAATCCGGATCATATACTGGAGATAGGGTGCGGAATGGATCCTCTTTTTATGCATTACGAAAAGGCAAGTTATACGCTTGTGGAGCCATCAACGATTTTTTATGAAAATGCACGAAAGCTTGTTGGAAAGAGGAAGGATATACAATGCATTTGTGGCTTTTTTGAGGAAGTTGCCACTGAATTAAAATCACATTATGATATGGTTATATGCTCTTCCTTGCTGCATGAGGTAGAAAAACCAGAGGATTTATTAGATCATATCAAACAAATCTGTAGTGCAGATACAATTGTTCATATTAACGTTCCTAATGCCAATTCCCTGCACCGGATATTAGGCCAAAAGATGGGCGTGATTGCAGACGTGCATGAAATGAGTGAAAATAATATTGCTTTTCAACAAAATCATGTGTATGATTTGAAAAACTTTAAGGATATTGTGTTGAGGAGCGGATTTGAAATTCTGGATGAGGGTTCTTTTTTCGTGAAACCTTTTTCACATAAGCAAATGTATCAGATGCTTGAGATGGGAATTATTGATCAAACGGTTCTGGAGGGATTGTACTTAATGGGAGAAGAGCTTCCAGAGTATGGAAGCGAATTATATCTTAATTGTCGTATAGGTGAGGAAAACAAGAGTGACGAATAAGGAAAGGTATCACAGGCTTTGTGAAAGGGAAACAACCATTCCTATTTTTTCAAAGGACTGGTGGATGGATACGATATGCGGCGAAGATGGCTGGGATGTTTATCTGGTAGGAAACGGAATGGACATTAAAGCGTCTCTTGTATATAGTATTCAAGAGGATGAGCAGGGAAAGTTCATAGGAAGATTGATGCTTACTCAGACAAACGGTGTCTGGATCAAATATGCAGCTGATCAGGGGATTGCTGCACGGCAAAGCTATGAAGAAAAGATTATCAATGAAATTTGTGATTATATTGAGAGTCTTGGGCTAAAATGTTATGATCAACAGTATCATTATCACTTTTACAATTATCTGCCTTTTTTTTGGAGATATTATAAGGAAATTACCAGATATACTTATGTAATCGAGAATACAGGCGATATAGAAGCGGTTCGAAGGGGCTATACTTCTAAGCTGAAGAATGCACTCAGAAAAGCAGAACGATTACTTCACATTGAGGAAATGACAGATCTGGAGGAATTTTATCGTATTAATGAAATGAGTTTTAAGCGCCAGGAAGTGAAAATCCCATATAGCTTTGCGTATTTTAAAGAGCTGTATCTGGCATGTAAGAAACATGATTCGGCAATGCTTTTGTGCGCAAAGGACGAGGAGGGGCATACACAGAGCGTAGCAATGCTTGTCTGGGACGAAATGTCTGTTTATTATTTACTGAACGGGACAAATCCGGAACTGAAATCCTGCCAGGGGAATGATCTTCTGATTGATCACTCTATAGAGGTGGCTCATAAACGGGGATTGAAGTTTGATTTTGAGGGTAGTGTTATTAAAAATGTAAATCATGCGTTTCGTGAATTTGGAGGAACACCGGTACCATACTTTAGAATATTCAAAGAATTTTGAAATAAGAAGGCGTAACAAAATGATTGAACTGGACTTTCTATTTATTTATGAACATAAGGTAAGGGAATTGGAAAATTTATGCCTGATGAAATATGAGCTTGACAGAAGAGGCTATCGGACAGAAATTATCTTCATTAATGATGCCCAAAATGCATTGTCTCCCAAAATAATTTACAAAACAAAGGTCTTGTGCATGATGGCATGTTATCATAATAAAACCTTACGATGGCATGTAAAGGATTTTGTGCAATTTGAAAAGATCATTGATCTTCAATGGGAAAATATTGTATATCCCAAGGACGAACACAGAGAAGGAGCATATAAAAATTATCGAGAAATAGGAAAAGATGTTGTCAGGGTTTCATGGGGAAAACAAAACCAGAAACGCTTATTAGAGGCAGCCCATATGGATCCGAAGAAGGTGAAAGTAGTTGGACATGTGGGAATGGATTTTCTCAGATATCCATTGAGCCGATACTATTTATCAAGAGAGGAGCTGTTTAGGCGATATCAAGTTCCCTTTGATAAAAAAGTAATTATGTTTGCATCTCCTTATTATGGAGATAGTCTGCCACAAAGCTATATTGATGATATGTGCAGCAGATTCGGGGAAAACTGGATAGAATATTATGAGTTTATGTGCAAATCTCAAAAAGTTGTTCTTGAATGGTTTGAACGATTGTGTCACAAGAGATCCGATATTTTCATTATATTTAGACCGCATCCGGGGCATCCAAGCGTGATGGCAAAGCAGCTGGAAGAAAATTGTTCTAATTTCAAAATTATTTCGGGGGAATCCGTGAAGCAATGGATTGTTACATGTGATAAGGTCTTCACAGGAAACAGCTCTGTGGTAGTTGAGGCTTTCTTCGCAAAAAAAGATTGTCAGCTCCTTTTTCCTCTTCCGGTTACAGAAGGGTTTGAACTGAAGCTGATTTCAGGTTCACAGAAGATAATGGATTATGAAACATTTGAAGCAGCCTGCCTTTCGGAAAAAAATGTATTTCCAACGCCGCAGGAAAATATTGAAGAAATTTATCTGATTGACTGGAAGGAGCCGAGTTATATTAAATTTGCCAATATGGCAGAAGAGGTTCTTCGTGATGACTATTATAAGCTGTCAAAGAGTCAACTGAAGGACTACAAGGAGTACAGCATGCTTACAAGGATCGTAAAGGCTGTATGCAGAATAGACTGGCTATACGGTTCCTATCTGAAATTACTTCAGAATGAAAGGCTGCACTGGCGTTTCCTGGAGCATCAGAGAAAGCTTCGCGAAAAAGTATATGAGGACGAGCGCAAGGATGCACACGAAACAACAACCAAACAGGAAATCAATGCAATCATTGACAGAATTCAATATGCATTAACTCAATTATAAATACAGGAGGAAAGAAAAATGAGTGACAAAATATCAGCAGTAATACCGGTGAAAGGAAACAGCAGCAGATTACCGAATAAAAACATCCTTCCATTCGGAAATTCAAATCTTTTGCAGCATAAGATAGAGCAGCTTAAGCAGGTGAAGGGATTGCATGAGATCATTGTGTCTTCTGATTCGGATGAAATGTTGGCAATTGGAGAAAAATGCGGAGTAAAAGCAATTAAGAGGCCTGTACAGTATGCGAATGAATCAGTGCCCTTTGGAATGTTTCTGGAATATTTGTGCGATACTATTGAAGGGGATCATCTATTATATGCTTGTGCCACCTCTCCATGCGTAGAACCATATCTGTATGAGAAAGCGATTAAGGTATATTTTGAAAAGCTGCGGGAGGGCTATGATTCTCTGATCACGGTATCTCCTTACCAGACATATCTGATGGATGATAATGGCCCAATCAATTTTAAAATGGGATTAGAGCACAAAAATTCAGAACAGCTTCCTATGATGTATCATTTTACCAATGGTATTGATCTGGCACCCAGAGAAAAAGTAAGGGAATGGCATTATAATTATGGTCCTAAATACTATCAGCTGGTGGTAAATAAGAGAGAAGCTGCAGATATTGACGATCTGTATGATTATGAAATGGCAAAAGCATTATATGCAATGAAGGATCCAAAGCCTACAGTCTAACTATTAGAATACCTTTTACAGAAACAGGGGAAAATATGTCAAAGATTAAGCTGTTAGATTGTACTCTTCGAGATGGAGGGTACATTAACGAATGGAATTTTGGAAAGTATACCATTAAAGACATTATTGCAAAGCTGGTTGCGGCAGGCGTGGACTATGTTGAGGTGGGATTTTTACGCAACTGTATATATGATCCTGAAAAATCCCTTTTTAATAACTGTGGGGAACTTTCACAAATATTGCCTGAGGAACGTGGAAAGACAAAATTCACGGCAATGGCACTTCACAATAAATACGATATCGATAAGCTTGAACCTTATGACGGAAAAACAATTGATGCGATCCGCGTGACCTTTCACGATTATGATATTGATGAAGGGTTGGAGTATATAAAAAAAGTAATAGATAAAGGCTATAAGGTTTTTATAAACCCTATTAATATTATGGGATACTCTGACGCAATGATTCTGGAGCTCCTGCAAAAGGTAAACAAAATTCATCCCTATGCATTTTCTATTGTTGACACGTTCGGGTCTATGATGAAAGAGGATCTACAGAGGATATATTCTCTGATTGAGCATAATCTGGATAGGGATATTGTGATTGGACTCCATCTTCATGAGAATTTGGCCCTCTCTTACTCTCTTGCACAGGAATTTATTGGTATGAAGAACAGTGAGAGAAGATGTGTCATTGATGCTTCCATGCTTGGAATGGGAAGGGCTCCGGGAAATCTCTGTATGGAGCTTATCATGGATTATATGAATAAGCAGCAGGAAGGAGGATATGATGTTAATCCGGTTTTGGACGGGATTGATGATCATATTGCCAAACTGAAAGAAATCGAACCATGGGGATATCATACGGCATATGCGTTGTCGGCAAAGTATAATCTTCACCGAAACTATGCTGAATTTTTGCTGGATAAGGGAAGATTGCGGGCAAAACAAATTAATCAGATCCTGGGAAGTATCAGGCCGGAAAAAAAGACTGCGTATGATGAAAAATATATTGAACAGTTATATCAGACATATCAAAGCAATGAAGTAAATGATGAGATAGTATTACAGACGTTACGTCAGGAATTTCAAGATAAAAAAGTACTGGTGTTAGCTCCGGGAGCAAGCATTTCCAAGAATAAAGATAAAATCAAGGCTTTTGTTCTGGAAAATCAACCTATTGTCATTGCTGCTCACTTTGTACCGGAGGACATAGATACAACCTATGTTTTCTGCTGCAATGCTGTGCGATATGAAATGCTGCGGGATCAAGTGGAGCCTTATAAGATGGTCATAACATCAAATCTGCTGGATGTCTGCGGCGGAGAAGGGAAAATTGTTAACTATGCGGAACTTGGGATCGATGAAAACGGCGTGTGTGATAACAGTGTAATCATGCTGTTAAGGCTCTTGAAGAAGGTAGGAGCTACGCAGATCCATATTGCCGGATTTGATGGATATCAGCAGGGCGCATCCAATTATGTGTCTGCTTATATGGCAAATAAGCATACCCGGGGTGAAGTGGAAAATATTAAAATAAAAAGATATGTACAGCAGATGCAGAAACAGTTAGAGTTAGACTTCCTGACAGATTCCTTGTATTGTCAGTGATAAGGAGATCAGATGAAGCATTTCGAAAGGATCAAAATGTTGATCATTGATGTGGATGGAACCATGACAGATGCAGGTATTTATTATGATGAGCATGGAAATGAACTTAAAAAGTTCTGTACCAAGGACGCTGCCGGTCTGTTTGCCGCAAAGAAGGCAGGGATAAAGCTGATGGTTCTGACCGGAAGAGAATGTGAAGCAACAAGAAGACGAATGACGGAAATGAAGTTCGATTTTATTGAGCAGAATGTTAAGGATAAGCTTTCGTTTTTAAAAGAGTTTATGAAAAAGCAGGGAATCGACTGGGAGGAAATTGGTTATCTTGGGGATGATTTAAATGATCTGCCTGGAATGAAAAAAGCAGGGTTTTCAGGCTGTCCGGCGGATGCCTGCAAAGAAATTAAGGAGATTGCAGATTATGTGTCGGATGTTAATGGCGGATATGGAGCTGTACGGGATATAATATGCTATCTGTTAACCATGCGGGGAGAGTGGGAGCAGCTTATTCAGGAAATATACGGAGCAGGAATATAGAGGGAACGAAATGGGACTTTTAGAGTTGCTGAAAAAATCAGAACATTTGGTGTTTTGGAATCGATGTAGAATACATGCTGGCGAGAAAGATTTTCGCAGAATGGTTTTAGAGGGATATCATAGTCCGGATTTTTTGGAACTTCATCATCTTGGAGAAGAGTATAAAGGCTGCACTATCTATTATGCAAAGGAAAGCGGAGATGGTGTGGGCTTTTTTGCTGAATTGGGAATGACCCTGATTAAGCTGTATTTTGCCGATGACAGGGGTTTTGTTCCGTTTGTTGAATGGGGAGAGGGGTATGTATATTATGAACCGGAGGGCATTGAGGGAGAAAAGAATGCTTTTCTTCATTATTTTGTGCCCGTATCAAAAGTAAGAAACATACAAAATGCCAGTCATGTAATTTATCCGGAAGAAAGTCATTTCAAACAGGTGAAGGAGCTTTATGGAGCTGTGAGCTATGATGTATCTGAGGATTATGTAGATGCTATGGCTGCTATGATGAAGAAATATATTAAGTATAATGATAATATTTCTGCTTATTTGAAGAGTGAATATGAAAAGTTATTGGGATCAAAAAAAACTCTGGCGGTACATTATCGGGGAACAGATTTTCATAAGCAGTATAATAGACATCCGGTTCCGGTAAAAATCGAACAGGAATTCGAAAAAATTTATGAGCTTCTGCAAAATAAGGATTATGAGCAGATTTTTCTGGCTACGGATGAAGAAGCAGTTGTAAACAGATTCAAAGAAGAATTTGGAGAGAGGGTCAAGGTATACACAGATACCTATCGAGATGAAGGAACAGGAGAATCTGTAGCTTTCAGCATCTCAAAACGTAAAAACCATCATTACAAGCTGGGACTTGAGGTTGTAAGGGATCAGTATACGCTCACAAATTGTGCAGGACTTGTGTGCGGATACTCCAATGTTACTTTTTTGGCAAGGGTAATGAGGAAAGCGTGGTTTGAGCAATCGTGGGATGATTTTGTACTGATAGATAATGGATTATATCATAACAATAATCGCTTTACGGACAGTAAAAACGCGCGGAGAAATAGGTGAAATGAAAAAACATATCTGGGTGGCCGGGGTATGGGGCTTTGGAAATATCAGTATTATGAAACAGTTTGAAAAGGACAGTGAAGTCACGTTCCTGGAGAATGATTTCCGCTATATGCTGAAATTTCAGAAAATCTGGAAATTTATAAGGAGATACCTGAAGGGATGCGGAGCAGGTTTGTTTCGCACTGTACTGGAGACAAGGATTTTCGATCAGGCATATGCTTTGACACATTGTGACTTTGAAGCATATGATCGGAACTATATTGTACTCTTTAATTCAGCTTTTCTTGAATATTATTCCAGGGGATATTTTAAAAGATTAAAGAAAAGACACCCCTCCCTGCGATATTACCTATATATTATTGATCCTATGCCAAACGGACTATGGCCGGAGATTGAGCGTGTGAAAGGTACTTTTGACAAAGTGCTGACCATACACCCATATAATGTAAACAAATATGGATTTGGTTACCTTCCCTATATTTATGGGAAACCACAGGAGGAAAGCCAACTAAAACAGGCACCGGATGTAAATTTGTTTTTTTGCGGAGTGGCCGGAGACTACAGGCAGAAAATTGTAGGATCCATTGTAGATAAGTGCAGAGAAAAGCAGATTTCGTACGATTTGTGGCTGAAGCCCTATGGAAATGATGGGATTCGGGATGAAAATGTCCATTATTCGGAAATGCCTTACGAAGATAATGTCTATAGATTAAAGCATGCAGACTGCATTCTGGAAATCATGCATGAAGGATTTGTAGGTATTACGCAAAGATACTTGGAAGCAGTTATCTATAACAAAAAGTTATTGACCAACAATGCGGAAATTAAACAGCTTCCATATTATGACAAACGCTATATGCAGTTTTTTGCCAAGGTAGAGGAAATTGATTGGGACTGGCTCAAGGAGCCTGTCACTGTTGACTATCATTATAAGAATGATTTTTCGACGGATATGTGGAAGAAAAATCTATATTGCATTGCAGCAGAAGGAAAATAATATGTTTAAGAAAGTAGGGAACCAGCTATATCTTTTATATTATAAACATAAGAACAAAAAGAATGGATGTGTTTTTACCAGGAAGGCTATAATTTCATCTACTGATTTATTTGAAGGAAATAATTATATTTCAGGAAAGGTGACGGATTGTAAGGTGGGATTTGGCACTTATATTTCTGATGGGTGTTTTTTCAGAAATTGTAAAATTGGAAGATTTTGTTCTATCGCACCAGAAGTAAAGGTTCTTAGGGGAAATCATCCGCTTTCTGATTTTGTATCAACCTCACCGGCATTTCACTTAAAAGCATCTCCTGTGGGGAAAAGTTATGTGGAAAGAGATCTTTTTGATACACAAAAGAAGAGCAAGGAAGATCCGAGGTATGATGCCGTAATTGGGAATGATGTATGGATAGGACAACAGGCTCTTATTTTGCAGGGAATTACCATTGGAGATGGAGCAGTCATTGGGGCAGGAGCTGTTGTTACTAAAGATATACCGGCGTATGCGGTCGCAGCAGGAAATCCTGCTAAGATCATCCGATACCGGTTTGAACAGGAAACGATACAGAAGCTGGAGAATATAGCATGGTGGAATAAGGATGAGGAATGGCTGCAAAAGCATGCCGCTTACTTTGAGCATATAGAGAACTTTATGGAGAAACTGGAAAATGATTGATACCAGATATATGTATGATAATCAATATACAAAAGAATTTCTTGATTTTTTGCAAAAAGATTATTTTAGAAGAAACGGGCTCACTCTACTTGAAATAAGTGGTGGGCTTGTTTTGCCTCTTAAAAAGAGCGAGCCAGGAGGACCGCTCATGGGATATGGAGGGGTGCTTGACAACCAGGGGAACTATGTGTCGTTGTCAGCGCAAATTGGAAAAGGAGATACCTTAGATCGTTTTAACGGAAAGTATGAATATGATAAAGCCCAGGAACGGAAATATGAGGAAACGGTAATCTATATAGGGGCTTATCCACCGCATTGGGGGCATTTCCTTGTGGATATGAGCTATCGTTTCTGGTATTTACTTAAAGAACAAGCTCCATATAAAATAGTATATTGTTCGGAAAAGGAGGAAATAAGCGGAGTATATCTGGAATTTTTTGAGCTTCTGGGGATTAAGACGGATCGATTATTCAGAATTGAAAAGCCCAGCCGCTTTGACAGAATTCTTATACCCGAACCGGCATATATGGCGTGTGATTATTACACAGAAGAATACAAAAGTATTTTTGACAGAATGATCAGGAAGGCAGAACAATATGCCTATCCTGTTTATGAGAAGATTTATCTTTCCAGAGGTCATTTTGGAGAAGCTAAGGGAAAGGAGATTGGGGAACAAAGCATTGAGCGGAATTTAAAGGAAAATGGATACCATATTCTTTATATGGAGGAGCTTGGACTAAAGGAACAGATTTTCTATATCAGCCACTGCAAAAAAATGGCTGCCTTGAGCGGTACATTATGTCATAATATTGTTTTTGCCGGGAAGGATACAGAACTGATCATACTGAATAAGACACATATTATGAATACACATCAGGTTTTGCTGGAGAAAATGAAAGAAATAAATGTTACCTATATAGATGTGTATAAGGAACCATTCCGAGGATTTCCACTTTCATATGGAGCAGGCCCGTTTTTGCTTGACAGCAGGGGAATGCAGAGCTATATGCTGGAGCAGGGGATGAGATATTATCCGGAGTCTGCGAGAGTAAGGTTTACCAACAGACTGATTTATGCTAAAATGTGTTTATGCTTGTGGGGGTACAAGCAATATGAGAGAGCTTATTATAAGCTATGTAAGCATAAATTGATAATTGGACTTCTGCGTAAAGTCAAAGGATTTTTTGTGCAGGATTAAGGGAAAAGTATGATGGGCACAGGTAAATATGAGGTTTCCGTGATCGTCCTGACTTATAATCAGCGGTTGGAGGCAATTCTCCTGACATTGGAATCAATTATAAGACAAAAGGATATCCACTTTGAAGTTGTTATTTCTGATGACGGGTCTGAATGCTTTGAACAGGAACAGATACAAAACTATTTTAAAAGCAGAGGATTTACGGATTATAAGTTCCTTGTACATGAGAAGAATGTGGGAACAATGAAAAACTACCGGGATGCGCTCCGAAAAGCAAGTGGGTTCTATGAAAAGAGTATTAGTCCAGGGGACTGCCTTGCCTATGACAGGTGTCTGGCAGACTGGGTTGAACATATTCAGCAGACTGAAGCTGATATCTGTAGTGGAGATACTATATACTATCAAAGGCAAGGAGATTCCTTTGTCCCTGTAATAGAAGTTGCTCGTCCGCAGCATCCGGAAATTTATCAGAAAAGAGGAAACAGACAAAAGCTTTACTATCTGCTTTTTCAGGATCTTTTTCTGGGAGCAACTGTTCTTGGAAAAAGAGACCTGGTTTTGGCATATGTAGAAAAGATGACAGACTTGATTATGTATGCGGAAGACAATATTTACCGGGTAATGTCATATGATGGAATCCAGTTTGCATATCTGCCCAAAACACTTGTTTATTATGAGTGGGGAACAGGGGTTTCTACGGCTGGAAACTCCACATATGCAAAAAGACTAAAGAAAGACTGGGATAACACGTCAGCATATATTTATAGCAGACCCTCAAGAGGAATGTTTAACAGGATGATACACAGGTATTATGAGCCGAAGCCGAAGCGCAATACTATTTGTGGAAAGATTTATGAACTGCTGCTTACAAGTAAATTTAAAGGGTATGAACGAAAAGAAACTCAAAAGAGACTTACCACAGAAGGAGACCTTTTCTGGTTGAATGAGCTGAAAAGAGAAAGCAGGATGATGACAGAGGGAAGAGGATAAATGGAAACTTTGGAAACTTTTTTAAAAAGACAGCTTTCTAGGCTTACAAGACAACAGCTTACCGCATTTATAAGCGCAATAATAGTTGGATTTGCCGGACATTGTTATATCTTTACAAACTCTCTTCTTTACCATGACGGTATTTTGTCCGTGCATACCAAAGGTGCTACATTTTCACTTGGGAGATGGGGGCTTGGATTTATAGAATTTATTGAAAAATACACTTTGGGAAGCTATGGAAGTTCTTTTTTTCATGGCTTGCTTTCGATTATATTGATTGCAATTTCCAGTATTCTAATAATAGATATTTTGCGCATTGAAACGAATATAAGTGCGGCATATATAGGGGCAATCATGACAGTTTTCCCGGTTGTGACAAGTGTGTTTGCATTTATGTATACTTCTGTTGCCTATTGGATTGCGCTTTTGTGTAATGTGCTTGCAGTATATATTGTAGTAAGGCATAAGAGATATTTGGGGGCAGTGCTTTTTCTTACGCTGGGGCTCGGACTGTATCAGGCTTTTTTTGCTGTGGCAATTTCCTTATTTTTGCTTTCAATGATAATTGACTGCATGAATGATAGAATGAAAAATATTAGTGATATTTTTAAGCGAGGCTTGGGTTATGTAATAACTATGCTAAGTGGACTTGCACTGTATTTGGTTGTAAATGTAGCTTTTATTAGACTACTAAAAATTAACATGTCTTCATATCAGGGAGCGGACCAGTTAGGAAAACTTGATGTGAGAAGAATTCCGTATATGTTAGGAAAGGCGTATACTTGTTTTGGACTGAAAATAGAATGGTCGGGGATTAATAATGCCTTGGTACTACGTTTGGCGGTATGGGGAATCATGTTAATTACGGTTCTTTTATTTGCGATGGTTGTATGGTATGGAGGACAAAAAAATAGCAATAAAATCGGGTTGATTATTCTGCTTTGTTTGACACCTGTAGCATTTAATGGAGCATATCTTTTTTCTACCAGCGATTCTTATTCGGTGCATACACTAATGAGATATTCTCTGGTATTTGCACTGATCATACCGATTGTGCCATTAGAGTACCTTGAAGGGAGACAGCTGCTTAGGAGAAAACGCAGTATTTTTGTGGCAGAGATTATGCTGCCAATGCTTCTGTGGGGGGTGTCCGGCTGCTACTTATACAATAACAATGTAGCATATATGAAAGAAAACTTCCTTCAAGAACAGGCGATTTCCTATTATACTGTGTTGATCAGTGAAATCAAAGGAACGGATGGATATAATGACGATTTACCAGTAGCATATATTGGCGAGAGAAATATAGAGGACAAATCAGTTACGATGTGGCCACAGTTTGAAAGAGTTCAGATAACAGGTTATGAGGGAAATGCATCCGACCTGCTAAATGACTATGCATGGCGAGTATATATGGGAAGACATTGCGGTTTTTATCCAGAAGTGTTAGAAGATACAACAGAAATTGAAAAAATAGAAGAAGTGAAAGCTATGCCATGTTATCCGGATAAGGGATCCGTCAAGGTCGTAAATGGAGTAGTCGTGGTGAAGTTTGCAAAGGAAAATAAATGAGAGAAAAGACATTAGTTAAGATAATTATAGATTGCATCAATAAATGTTATTTGTGGAAATATAACTTGGTTCGATGGATATACTATAAAAAACGTCGGCTGATATGTAAAATATGTGGAGCTGAGAATTATGACCAGATTTTGAAACCATGGCAATATAAACACGAATTAAAGACTTGGTATTATATTATTTCAAGATGTAAGCTTAATTTGAAAAATCCAATTACATATAATGAAAAAATCCAATGGTTTAAACTTTATGGTGTTACACCCCGCATTACGAAATTATGCGATAAAATAGAAGTGAGGATCTGGGTTAAGGAAAAAATAGGGGAAGAGTATCTGATCCCATTGCTTGGAGTATGGGATTCATTTGAAGAAATTGATTTTGATAGTTTGCCGGAAAGATTTGTCTTAAAGTGTAACCATGGAGCGGGATATAACGAAATTATATATAATAAATCCGAGATAAATGAGGAGGAATTAAAACTAAAATTTGATAAATGGTTATCGACTAATTACGCTTTTACAGGAGGCTTAGAGCTTCAGTATAAAGATATTCATCCAAGGATATTAGCTGAGCAGTATATGGAAAATGGAGAAAAGGATCTCTATGACTATAAATTCTGGTGTTTTGGTGGAAAATGCAAATTTGTTATGTTTTTGTCAGAACGTAATACGCATTTATGTATGAATAATTATGATTTAGACTGGAATCTACTACCATTTACTTACGGAGGACATGAAAATTCAAAGAAGGATATAGAACGGCCGGCTAAGCTGAATGAGATGATTAAAATAGCAGAAAAATTGGCCGAGGGGTTTCCACATGTCAGGGTTGATCTGTATTTGGATGAAAACGAACAAATTAAATTTGGTGAAATGACTTTTACATCGTTTAGTGGTGTAATGAGGTGGAGTAAACCAGAGGTTGAATATGAATTAGGAGCGTTAATGAATATAAGGGATTATTTGGTTTAGGAGATGCATCTTTATGAAATTTTATAGAATATATAATAAAAAGAAAAATGCAGTTAAGCCAGTACATCTAATGATGATGGAGAAATTTACAGAACCATATATAAGGGATATTAATAGATTGTTTGCAATAAAGGATAATGATTTTATTATATATGGTGGACCGATTCACAAAGGAATTGAATTACATTGCTTCAAAGAAAAGAATGTATGGACAAGCATGAACGGGGGGGTGTTTCAAAAAGAAAAATATAGAAACTTTTTACTAAGCCATAAAATGATTATTATACATGGCTTGTTTGAAGAGGGAATTATCAGTAATTGGGCAAGGGATCAAGAACTATTGAGCAAAACGTATGTTTTTTTGTATGGAGCATATCCGTCTAAGGAGAGAGTAGAGAATGTAAATTATCATTATATTTTACAAAATGCTGCCGGAATTATTAATATATATAGGTCGGAACAAAAAATAGTTGAAGATTTGTATCATCCCAAAGGAAAAATGTTTAGTGCTTTTTACCTTGCAGCACCATATTTCGAATTACAAAATGTAAAAAGGGTATCTCAAGATGGAGTGATTATTCAGATTGGCAATTCAGCTTCAGAAAGCATGGAGCATATGAAATTGATAAAAATGCTAGAAAAATATAAGAAAGAAAAGATAAAAGTATATGCACCGTTATCATATGGCAACCAAGAGTATGCAGATCAGGTAGAAAAGTATGGAAGGAAAATTCTCGGGGATAAATTCATTGCGATTAGGGGGTTTATGCCCAAGCAGAAGTATATTGAATTTGTGCTGCAAATTAATATTGCTATTTTTGGTACAAAAATTCAACAGGCGAGCGATAATATGGATATGAATTTATGGGCGGGAAATTGTTTGTATTTATATAGTGATTCTACAATGGCAAAAGTATATGAGAAAGAAATAGGATGCAAAATAAAGTATATTGAGAATATTGAACGAACTGAATTTGAAGAATTCAAATCATGGAAGGAAAAAGAAGGGCAACTAAATTCTGAAAGAATAGAGAAATTTTATAGTGATGAGAATTTTGTTGACAAGTGGAAGCAGATATTTAATTCTTCAATATAAAATGCTATAAGAGGAAAAATGATGGATAAACAAGTATTGGTTACGCGATCATCTATGCCCCAATTAGAGGAATATGTCAAAGAGATTAGTGAGCTTTGGGACACTCATTGGATTACTAATATGGGATGCAAACATCAGATGTTAGAGAAGATGCTAATAGAATATTTGGATGTAAATAGGTTGGAGCTGGTGACAAATGGTCATATGGCTTTAGAATTAGCATTACAGTCACTACAGCTAGAAGGGGAGGTTATTACAACACCATTTACTTTTGCATCGACAACGCATGCTATCATTAGGAGCGGATTGAAACCCGTATTTTGTGATATTAAGAAAGACGATTATACAATAGATGAAAAGAAAATAGAACAATTGATTTCGAATAAGACATGTGCTATTTTGCCAGTACATGTATATGGGAATGTATGTAATGTTGAAAAAATACAGGAAATTGCGGAAAAATATCATTTAAAAGTAATCTATGATGCAGCGCATGCGTTTGGTGTGCGATATAGGGAAAAGGGGATAGGGGGCTTTGGGGATGCTTCGTGCTTCAGCTTCCATGCGACTAAAGTGTTTAACACGATTGAAGGGGGAGCAGTATGCTATAGAAATGAGCAAATTAAGAGAGTACATCTTTTGAAAAATTTTGGGTTTTCGGATGAAAATTGCGTTCAGATGGTGGGAACTAATGCAAAAATGAGTGAATTTCATGCTGCAATGGGAATATGCAATCTTAGACATATTGAAGAAGAAATAAATAAGCGAAAAAGAAAAGTTAAATTATATAGAGAAAGATTAAGAGAAATAGAGGGAATACAAATAAATGTTATACAAGAGAATGTAAAGTCCAATTATGCTTATTTTCCCATTCTTGTAGATGAAAATGAGTATGGGCATACAAGGGAATATTTGTATCAAAAACTTGCTCAAAATAATATTTTTGCTAGAAGATATTTTTATCCGTTAACTAATAGCTTCATTTGCTTTAAGGGAAAATATGGAGGTGACGGTGCCACAACTCCAGTAGCCTGCGACGTGGCAGATAGAGTATTAACACTTCCATTATATGCCGATCTGGAGGATGATTATATAGAAAAAATATGTCAAATTATTTTGAAGGAAAAAAGAAATTAATAAGATGGTAATGAATAAAAAAATAGCGTTCAAAAAAAATAAATTAAGCATATTGATCACCTGCTATAATCAAGCAGAATATATCGAGCAGGCAATCGAATCTATCTTGTCACAGAAAGTGAATTTTGCCTATGAAATTATAGTTGGAGATGATGGCTCTTCAGATGGTTCTTATGAGCTGCTTCAACAAAGGTATGGAAAAAATTCCAATATCAAGTTTTTTCAGATGCCACGAGGAGAAGAATTTGAAAAAAATGCGACGATCAGAGCAAGTGAATTAAGGGTAAAATTGCTGAAACAGGTTTCGGGAGAGTATTTTGCATATCTTGATGGAGATGACTTTTACTGTGATGATCTGAAATTCCAGACACAAATTGATATTTTAGATGATGCATCTAATGCGGAGTGCGTTTGCTGTGCGGATAACAGCTATTTTTATTATAGTAATGACAAGAAACAGGCAATAACATCCGAAAAGCTTAAAAGCGGGATAATACCATTAAAAGATTACTGGTATTCCTATTGGTTTCATGCAAGCAACTGCGTGTTTAGAAGCAGTATTATAAGCACATTTCCTGACCGGATTCTGGGGAAGGTATTTCATGATAATATGATCACTTTTTGGGCGCTTCAGCATGGAAAACTGTATTATCATGATGCTGTTACCATGTGTTACAGGCAGGTTGTGAAGGATAGCATTTGGACGAAAAATAAAGAAATAGTAAGACATGTGCGACAGGTGATCAGTGCAGATGTCTGCAATCAATTAGCGCCTGATCTGTGGTTTTGCACATATTACAGAAACAGAGTATCCTATGAGCATTTATATCACTTTAGAGGAAAAGAAAATGAGAATTTATCTGAATATATTCAGCTGGCAGAGGAATTAAACTGTAAAGATACCTTGCAGCTGGTCTGTTTTGAAAAGCAGGGAGCTATAAAGAAATTGCTTATTCGGATGAAGCATATTTTCCTGTGCAAGCTCTGCTATTATAAAGCGCTAAGAATGAACTGAGGTTATCTGTAAAGAAAGGTGTGAAGGTGCTGTGGCAAGAGAAAGAATGAATGTATATATTACCACATCCAAAAAGCATCTGGCGTATGCTTATGTGGCGATTTATTCTCTGTTTGAAAATAATGCAGATTCCGAGGTATACTTGTACATTGTTTCCGAGGATCTCCATAAGGAAGATATTAAAAAGGAAAACGAAGCAGCGCAGCAATTTGGGCATCATATTATAATCGTTCCTTTTGATGATGAAATGGCACGAAGCTACACGAATTCCAGTGATGAAGACCATTGGCCCATGGCAACAATGTCATGCTACTGGATGTTTCATGCGCTTTTGCCGGAGGATGTTGACCGCATTATGGCGATCGAATCAGATACAGTAACCATTGGCTCCTTATATGATATTTACCATACCGATATGGAAGGGGCCTATATGGCCTGCCCTGGTCCGGAGCACAAGCCTAAATCTCATATGAGCTTTGTAAACAGTATAGGGGGACAATGTGTAACCTTTGTGCTGTCGGTATATGATGTAAAAAGAATTAAAAAAGATTTCAGCCTGGATGACATTTTCAAGGCCGATGCCATTGTCAGAAAAGCAGCGGGACGTTCCCAAATGGAATTTACATTTGGCATCCTGTTTAAAGATCATATCAAATATATTCCGGGAAGGGTATCATGTCTGGACGAGAATCGGGAATATATGAGAATACTGGGCTGGGAATATATTGAACAGACAGAAAAAAGCTGCAGACTGTTACATTTTTCGTCCTATGCGGATTATGCAAAGCCGTGGAATCCTGTGGAGATTATGCCGGGATATTATTATTGGTGGAAGTATGCAAAAAAAAGCCCATATTATAGAGAGTATATGGAAAGACAATGGGAAATATATGGGAAAGGTGTTAGAGAAAAGGAAACGCTTCAAAAAAACATTACCTACAAAAATATCCTGCTATTTGCATTTATTGTATTCATTGTAATAGGAAGCATGGAAGTATTTCTATTTACTGGAAGCGCAAAGTATTTGATGATCGTTTTTTTTACGGCAATAGCTTCACTTGGCACAGCAATAGCAGTTAGAGCTGTTTTAGGAAAAATACAGCGCATGTGGAGGAAAAGATGAAAGTACCTTTTGTTACATTTAGACCACTTGAGAAAGAGCTGAACGAAAAACTCCATGACGCATTTGATCGGGTTCTTCAAAACAGCTGGTATGTTGAGGGAAAAGAGGAAGAACAATTTGAAAAGGAATTTGCCGCATATTGCGGGGCAAAATACTGCATAGGCTGCGGCAATGGATTAGATGCATTGTTTCTGATCCTAAAGGCATACGAAATTGGAGCGGGTGATGAAGTTATTCTTCCATCTAACACGTTTATTGCCACTGCACTTGCGGTCAGCAGAACAGGGGCAAGACCGGTTCTTGTTGAGCCAGACCTGGCAACCTATAACATTGATCCTATGCGGATTGAAGAAAAGATAACAGACAGAACAAGGGCAATTATTGCGGTACACCTATATGGACAGCCGGCAGATATGGATATCATAAATCAGATTGCGGAGAAATATCAGCTGAAAGTAATTGAGGATGCTGCTCAGGCGCACGGAGCCTGCTATAAAGGGCGGCGTGTAGGAGGACTGGCAGATGCCGCAGGCTTCAGTTTTTATCCGGGCAAGAATCTTGGTGCATTAGGAGATGCCGGAGCCGTTGTGACAAACGATGAAAAGCTGGCAAAAAAGGTAAAAGAATTATCCAATTACGGATCTGACTACAAGTATCATCATATTTATCAAGGATATAACAGCAGGCTTGATGAAATGCAGGCGGCTTTTTTGCGCTGTAAACTTGCAGATCTTGACAGGGTAAATGAGGACAGAAGAAACACAGCAAAAAAATATTTGGAGAATATCCAAAATCCTGATATTATTTTGCCTTCTGTTATGGAAAATACGAGTCCGGTATGGCATATTTTTGCAATCAGAGTGTCCAGACGGGAGGAATTTATTGCTTATTTGAAGGCGTGTGGGATTACAGTAGGAATACATTACCCCATTCCAATTTATAAGCAGGTTGCTTATGCTTCTCAGGTGCTTTCAGATAAGGAACTGCCAATTTGTGAAGAGATCAGTGCAACGGAGGTAAGCCTTCCGATGTATTACGGGATGAAGGAAGAGGCAGAATATGTGATAGAGATGTTAAATAAGTGGGGAAACATATGAAAATTGAAATGATACAATTTCAGATCCATGGTGATGAACGAGGATCTTTGATTGCGCTTGAAGAAAATAAAAATATCCCATTTACAGTCAAAAGAGTGTACTATATGTATGACACAAAGCCGGAGGTGCACAGAGGATTTCATGCACATAAAACCTTAAAGCAGATTTTGTTCTGTCCAAGCGGTGCATGTACCATTATGCTGGATTCGGGAACGGAAAAGAAGCATATCCGTCTGGACAAACCAACAGAGGGGCTCCTTGTAGAATCCAATATTTGGAGAGAAATGTATGACTTTACACCGGATGCCGTGCTCATGGTGTTGGCATCCGACTATTATGATGAAAGTGATTATATTCGTAACTATGATGAGTTCTTGGAGCATGTAGGAGTAAAAGGAAGGGCAGAAGAAAAATGAAATTAATAATACAGATTCCCTGCTATAATGAAGCCGAGACACTGGAAGTGGCATTAAATGATTTACCCAGGAAAATAGATGGCATAGATGAGATTGAGTATCTGATCATCGATGATGGGTGTAAGGACAATACGGTGGAGGTGGCAAAAAAGTGGGGAGTACACCATGTTGTCAGCTTTGCACAGAATAAAGGACTGGCAAAGGGATTTATGGCCGGTCTTGATGCGTGCCTTAGGAATGGTGCGGATATTATTGTAAATACTGATGCGGACAATCAATATTGCGGAGATGATATTGAAAAGATTGTACGCCCTGTGCTGGAAGGAAAAGCGGATATTGTTATTGGGGAAAGACCCATTGACAGCACAGAGCATTTTTCGTGGATAAAAAAGAAGCTGCAGCATTTTGGAAGCTGGGTGGTAAGAAAGGCTTCTCATACGAATATCCCGGATGCCCCAAGCGGTTTCAGGGCTTTTAGCCGGGAAGCGGCAATGCATATAAATGTGGTTAATGATTATACCTACACACTTGAAACGATTGTGCAGGCAGGCAGAAACCGCATGGCAATCACATCGGTTCCGATCAGGACCAATCCTGAACTTAGAAAATCGAGATTATTTCACAGTATGCTGGGATATGTAAAGCGTTCCATGCTGACAATTTTAAGAGCGCTTATTATGTACAAGCCGTTATACTGCTTTTCCATTGTTGCTTTGTTTCCGAGCCTGATAGGCCTGGGAGTGGCAATCAGGTTTTTGATCTACTATGCAACCGGAAGAGGAGCAGGACATATACAGTCTCTGATTTTGGCGTGTACTTTGCTGATTATCGGATTTATAACGTTTGTGATCGGAATGCTGGCGGATGTAATTGCGGCGAACAGAAAGCTGCTTGAGGATGTGGAGTATCATGCAAGAAGACTTGATTATGAAAAAGACAGATAGAAACGATGGAAGAAAAGTACTGATGATTGCAACCTGTAATTTTCTCACAGTCCATAATGATGGTGGAAGACAGGTAAGTTATAATAACTATAAGCTTTTATGTGATATATTTGGAAAAGAAAATGTTCTTTTATGCATGATCACTAATGATGAAGCGACAGATGAACAGGTGATCACGATGCCGACTTTCCATACACGTTTTGAACAGGTGGTTTATACACTTCAGGGCAGAAACGGATATAATAAAAAAACAGAGAAAAAAATTTTAAAGCTTATTGAAGATGGAAGCTGCGAATATATTTGGTTTGATCGTTCTACGCTTGGTGGCTTATGCAGAAAAGTACAAAGCAATGCTTATAAAATAGTATTTTTCCATAACATAGAAAAAAAATATATTTGCAATAAAATTCGGCATGAAGGAATAGGATATCTGACTGCTTATAGGGCTTTTGCAGAAAATGAGAAAAAAGCAATTCAATATGCAGATGCCCTGATTACGTTGAATGCAAGAGATCAGAAAATTTTAATGGGCGAGTATGGAAGAACCTCTGACTTTATACTTCCGGTATCCTTTGAGGATATTTATGATGAAAAGAAATTAATGAATTCACCTTATAAAAACAGCCAAGGTAAACGGGTACTGTTGTTTGTAGGATCCTTTTTTGGACCTAATGTACAGGGGGTGGAATGGCTGATTTCTAATGTAATCCCCAGACTGACAAATTATTTTTTATATATCGTAGGGAAAGGGATGGAGATTAAGGAAAAAGAATGGAGTAACAATAACGTTCGGGTAGTAGGCAGTGTGAAGGATCTAGCACCTTATTATCGATATGCAGATGCGGTGGTACTTCCTATTTTTTATGGAGACGGAATGAAGGTAAAGACGGCAGAGGCACTGATGTATGGGAAAGTGATCTTCGGGACAAAAGAGGCATTTGAAGGGTATCAAATAGAAAAATCAGAGGATATGGTTCTATGCGACAGTGCGGAGGAATTTTGTATGAGAATTGAAGAGTATTTCTCAAAAGGAGCAAGGGAAACATTTAGTAAAAGTAACAGACAGTATTTTTTAGAGTATCATCAAAATGCTACTCTAAAAAATAAGTTGGAAAAATTTATATTTAGCAGAAGAGAGAACTGATATGCATTCTATAAAAAAAGCCAATGATTTACTAAAAAAGCTTAAATATATTTTATCTTCGGAACAAAAGAAATTATCCTACTTAGTTATTTTCGGAGGAATTGTTGCTGCAGTTTTAGAACTTCTTGGTGTTGCGGTGATTTTATCCGTGCTAGATTTAATGTTGAATATGGGGGCACTTAGAGAAAAGTGGTATGTAAAACCATTTGATCACCTGCTTAACCTGGACAGTGACAGCAAGCTTACCTGGTTTATCTGCATCATTGTGATTCTGGTTTACCTGGTAAAGAATTTATATTTTTCCCTTTATAACTGGATATCAATTAAGTTTGCATACAAAATACGGCGGGAATTATCTGTCAGGGTTCTTAAAGCTTATATGAGTCAGGGATACATTTTTTTTGTTCAGAATAACACATCCAGGCTCTTACAGGGCATTGAAAGCGATGTGGATAGCGTATATAGTATTTTATCAAATTTGTTTGGATTGATAACTAAAACAGCCACGATTATCTGCATTTCTGTGTATATTTTGATTGAATCGCCGCAAATGGCTTTGCTTATAATTTTACTGGCATTATTTTGCTTTGGGCTGATACAGGGGATTTTTAGAAAGCCTATGCAGAAAAACGGAATTCTCAGGAGAAATTACCTGTTTGATAAAAGCAAGATTTCCATAGAGGCAATACAGGGAAACAAAGAAATTTTAGTAATGAGTAAGCAGAATTTCTTTGTTAATATATATGAGAAAACACTGGAAAAACTGTATAAGGTATGCGTTAAGGTAGACATGGGGGCGGTTCTTCCGGCATTTCTGATTGAAATGGTATGCATTATGGGTGTAATGATTATGCTGGGCGTTCAAATGAGCAATTCCCATGACAGCTATGGGCTTATTGTACAAATATCAACTATTGCGGTAGGGGCATTCAGAATTCTTCCGGCTTTGGGTGCCATTAATAATAACATAAATATGATGACATCGCTGGCTCCACAGTTAAAAGCATCTTATGATACATTAGCAGGAGTGAAGGAAATTGAACAGGAGGAAAAGAAGGAGAAGAGTAGTCCTTATCAGGGGATTAAATTTCAAGATAAAATAGAGATAAGGGACATTGCATATCAATATCCGAACACCAATGAAAGAGTATTAAACCATATTAATTTATCTATTAAAAAGGGAGAATCTGTTGCCCTGATCGGAAGTTCAGGAGCAGGAAAAACTACATTATCGGATGTTATACTGGCGCTTTTAAAGCCTGCGCAGGGGCAGATATTAATGGACGGAATTGATATAGAGGAACTTGGAGCTGCCTGGAGTGAAGTGATAGGGTATGTTCCACAGGCAATTTATATTGTGGATGACACTATTCGAATGAATATAGCGTTTGGTGAGGATCCCAAGGAAGTGGACGATGAAAAGGTATGGCAGGCTCTTAGGATTGCACAGCTGGATCAGTTTGTGGAAATGCTTCCCAAAGGCTTGGAAACCGTAGTAGGAGAAAGAGGCATCAGATTTTCCGGTGGGCAGCGTCAGCGTCTTGCGATCGCAAGAGCATTATATCGAAACCCGGAGATACTGGTTTTGGATGAGGCAACAGCAGCATTGGATAACGAGACAGAACAGGAAGTCATGAAAGCGATTGAAAATTTACAGGGCTATAAAACATTGATTATTGTTGCACATAGACTGACAACTGTACGGAAGTGCGATACCATATACGAAGTTCGGGATGGAAATGTGGTAAAAAGAGAGAAGAGCGAAATATTTAAAGATTAGGTGAGGAAGATATGATTTTGATTCCAATTGCAGTGAGTTGCATAATATTTTTAATTAACTATACAAAAAAGAAAAGTATTCCCGGGGCGATTGCAGACACATGGCTGGAAGTCACATTTCTGATTTGGGGAATGACAGAGGTATTAAGTATATTCCATATATGGACAAGGTGGGCAGTGCTGATAACCTGGCTGTTGTGTGGTTTGATTATTAGCCTATTTGCATGGAAGCAGAAGACCTTTTTGGAGGCAAAGAATGTATTTTTGCTAACTGGGGATATACCCGGGAAAATGAAGAAATATAAAGGCTGGATGATTTTATTTGGAACATATTTTATCCTTGTCTTGATTCTGGGAATGCTGAGTGGACAATATAATATGGATTCCATGGTTTATCATCTGCCCAGAATTATGCATTGGATCCAAAATAAATCCGTGGGACATTTTGCTGCAGGATTTGAGGCCCAGGTAAGATATCCGTGTCTAAGTGAATATCTGGTTGGTCAAATATATCTTGCAGGGTTAAGTGACCGCTTTGCGAATATGGTTCAGACAAGCGCTTATATTGGAAGCTCAATTATGGTGTATGGTGTGGCCAGAAAACTGGGAGCTTCTTACAAGCCCGCTTTTATGGCAGCGGCGGTATTCCTTTGTATGCCTATGGCAGTGGCGCAGGCATACAGTACTCAAACGGATAACATTGCAGGAATGTTTTTGATCGTATATATATACAACATTTTAGATTTTATTTTTGCAGAAAAACTGCAAATAGGCAGGGATGGCTGCAAAAAGGCGTTTTTACTGGCCTCAAATGTGATGCTGGGATATCTTTGCAAGCCAACGATATGCTTTACTATGGTTGTCTTTTTTGCATGGATGTGCATAGTCAGAATCTACAGGCGAGACAAAGTAAGTGTGCTGATAAAATATGTGCTTCTGGGTGCCTTTATTGCGATTGTGATTATTACGCCCTTGTTTTTGAAAAATTATCACACTTATACTGCGGTAGATAAAGCTGAGGCACAGCAGGCAAGTGAAAATGATGATGGAGGTGTAAGCGTGATCCATACAGATCAGGCATTAACGCCGGATCTGTTTAATACAACAAATGCTATTAAAGATCCTAAAAATTTTATTGTGGTATGTCTGGAAAATATCGGACGAAATTCTATGAGTATCTGTTTTCCACAATATAACGAAAAGTGGGTTGCATTAATTACGAAGATAGGCGGTTGGCTTCATCAGGATACAAGCACATTCAAAATACCGGATAATGCATCCTTTTTTTATCAGGACATGGCATCTAACCCGTGGGTAATGTTTTTGACCCTATTGATGGGAGCAGTGGTTTTGCTTAGAGTAAGTAAAACAAACAGAACACAAACCCTCTATATTCTATGTGCAATATTCAGCTTAGTCTTACAGTGTGGTTTGATGGGATATACCCATTACAGAACCAGATATCTGATTGGGGTGATGGCTGTATTGTGCCCTGGCATTGCAGTTGCAATTGAAAAGTTAAGGGTAAAGGAAGGCATCAGGGATATTGCGATTTCCTGTGCAATTGCAGGGGCGTGCGTAGGGGCGGCTAATACATATAGCTATGAAGTGCCCCGCATTAAGGAAAGCGTAGAAGGAGAAGCACTTCATCAGTATTTTATTGGCAATCCTGAGGATGAGTATCTGTATTCTGAAATGGGAAGAATAATTAATGAAAACAATTATAGTAAAATAGGAATTGATAACATGCTTTATATGGAATATCCTTTGTGGAAAGCAGTAGACAAGCTGGATCGATTGGAATGTGTCAATATCAGCAGCAAATATACAAGGCAGTATGAGGATGTGACCTATGAGCCGGATTGTATTGTGCGGGTTGTTTCAGAGGAAGAGCCGATAGAGGATGGAGATCTTATGGAGTGTCACGGAGCTTCTTATCAGTGCATATGGTCAATACACTGGTATCAAAATTACTTTTGTCTTTATGCTAAAATTGACACATCGGGAGTGGCAGAATGAAAATAGTGTTAATCGGTCCGGTTTATCCGTATAAAGGAGGGATTTCTCATTATACAGGTCTGCTCTGCCGTGCTTTGAGAAAGAAGCATGATGTGACAATGATCTCTTATAAGATGCAATATCCCAGGATCCTTTATAAGCGTGAGCAAAGAGATTATGCAAATGACAGCTTCGCAGTGAAAGATACGCAGTATCTGATTCATACGGCAAATCCGCTTAACTGGATAAAAATTGGAAATAAAATAAAAAAAATGAATCCAGATATTGTTATTATACAATGGTGGCATCCATATTTTGCTCCATGTTATTTTGTTCTTACAGGTTTTTTGAACAAAAACAAGGTTTTGTTTGTCTGCCACAATGTTTTTCCGCACGAAAGATTTCCACTTGATAAGCTGTTAACAAAAATGGTTTTAAGACGAGCAGGATATTATGTGGTTCAATCACATACAGACGAAAGAGATTTGTTAAGTGTTAAGAAGGATGCTGCTTATGTTGTTACGCCTCATCCCACATATAATGCGTTTAAAATGCAGAATCTTTCGAAAAAAGAAGCCAGAGAAAAACTTGGTATGAAACCTGACGTTCCGATGCTTCTCTTCTTTGGATTTATTAGGGAATATAAAGGACTAAAATATCTCCTTCATGCAATGACTGATATTTGTAAGGAAATCCCTAATTTGCAGCTTTGGGTCGTTGGTGATTTTGGAGATGACAGGCAGGAATATATTAACATGATAGAAAAATTGAAGATTAATGATCATGTTACATTAGTTGAGGGATACATACCAGATCAGGAAGTGGAAAAATATTTTGCGGCTGCGGATCTGATTGCCCTACCCTATATTTCTGCAACACAAAGTGGAATTGTACAAATTGCATATGGATTTGAGAAGCCAGTACTGGTTACAGATGTGGGAGGTCTGCCGGATGTGGTGAGAAACGGCGAAACAGGTTATGTTGTAAAAAAAGAAGATGCAGGTGCTTTAGCATGTGCTGTGAAAAGATTTTTCCGGTCAGATAAGGATATAGACTGGCAGGGAAACATTCGTAGACATTCGCAGGAATTTTCATGGGAAACTATGACAGATAGAATAGAAACGCTTATCAGAAGTAAATAGTAGAAAGAAGAGAAACATGCTTTTTAATTCATTTCAATTTTTGATTTTCTTTCCCGTCGTTGTCTTGATTTACTTTTTTGTGCCTCAAAAAATGAAGAATATCTGGTTACTGATTACCAGCTATTACTTTTATATGAGCTGGGATGCAAAATACATTTTTTTGATCTTGTTTGTGACAGCGGTGTCTTATATTGGCGGCATCGCCATGGATAAAACAAATGGAAAACAGAAGAAAATAATTCTAGCTGTGGGCATTATTATTACTTTTTCTGTACTCTTTTTCTTTAAGTATTTTAATCTTGCTATCGGTTATTTGAACTATGCATTAAATTTTCTTCATATAAAGGTGATCGAAAATAGCTTTAATTATGCATTGCCGGTAGGAATTTCTTTTTTTACGTTTCAGGCAGTCGGCTATATGATTGATGTATATAGAGGAAATGTCCCGGCAGAGAGGAATGGTCTCCAATATGCACTTTTTATAGCTTTTTTTCCGCAACTGGTTGCAGGCCCCATTGAACGATCTGAGAACCTTTTGCTGCAGATCAAAATGATGCATAGCTTTGACTATGAAAAAGTTAAAAACGGACTGTTTTTAATGCTTTGGGGCTTTTTTTTAAAACTGGTAATTGCTGATAGAGCAGCTATTATTGTAAATACGGTTTATGGAGATTATGGAACATATGGTGGATGCTATATCATAGTTGCTACCATTTTGTTTGCGTTTCAAATATATTGTGATTTCTGCGGATACTCCACCATTGCAAGGGGAGCAGCAATGGTAATGGGATTTGAGCTGATGGAGAATTTCAAATCTCCTTATCTGGCAAAAAATGTAGCAGACTTTTGGAGAAGATGGCATATTTCTCTTTCAGGATGGTTTAAGGATTATATGTATATTCCGATGGGAGGGAACAGAAAAGGCAAAATCAGAAAATATATAAATTTATTAGTTGTATTTGCGACAAGCGGATTGTGGCACGGAGCATCAATGTCCTATGTGGTGTGGGGAGCATTAAACGGGCTTTACCAAATTGTCGGCGATGTAACAAAACCAATTCGGAAAAAGCTGCAAGGAAATAGACAGTCGATAGGGGGAACAGTTTGGAGCGGAGTGATTACATTTATTCTTGTTGATTTTGCCTGGCTTTTTTTTAGAGCGGAAAGCATGGGATCTGCTGTAGAAATTTTAAAGAGTATGACTGAAAATTATAATCCATGGATATTTTTTGATGGATCTTTATATGAACTAGGTCTTGGACAAAACAGTTTCTGGGTGATGATCTGGGCGATTGCACTTCTGATGATTGTAGATGTATTTCACTATAAAAACATACACTTATATAGTATTTTGCAAAAGCAGGGAGTTTTTTTCAAAAGTTTTTTTGTGACGTTATTACTTTACGCCATTATTATGCTTGGGGTTTATGGAGTGGATTATGATACCAGCACATTTATCTATTTTGCATTTTGATAAAAAGAAAAGAAGTAACATATATAAGCAGGTTACAGAAGTACTTGTGATTGCAGTTTGCATTATGGTTATGAACTATTTTCTTAAATATATTTTGGTGGAAGATGATGGCTTTACTAAAATGGTGATGAGGGACTTTTACCGGATAGAGGAAAATATTGATAATATTTATCTAGGATCTTCGCATGTACATTACGATATACAGCCGGAGATTTTAGACGAGATCAATGGCAGAAATAATTTCAATTTGTCAACAGGGCTACAACCGATCAATACGTCATATTTCCTTCTCAAGGAGGCCAATCATGACAATCAGCTTTCGCATGTTTATTTAGAAATGTATTACGGGATAATGACGGGAGAATATGGAAAGGTAAAGGAATATCAGAATTTACCTAATACATGGCGGGCACTGGATTATGCCAAACCATCAATTAATAAAATAGAGTGGATGCTGGACGCCAGCAGCCCTGAATATTATTATCTGACATTCATTCCAGCCAGGCGATATTATAAAGAATTTTTGGATAAAGAATATATTGCAGGACAAATAAAAGCCAAAAGCCAATTCAGCGAAGAAGGCTGGAATGGAGGTTATCGTTATAAAGGATATCGTTGGACGGATGCAGTGATTGACGGCATGTATTGTGATCCTTCAAAAGAAAGTGCATTGGGAGATGCTCCGCTTACAGAGGATGTAAAAAAATATTTAATTAAAATTTTTGAATATTGTAACGAAAATAATATTAAACTTACTCTGTTTAGTTCTCCAGTTGCAGACTGTGAGCTTATCCTGACAGGAGATTATGACAATTATGTTTATCAAGTCAGTAAGCTGGCAAAGGAATATGGGGTTTCTTATTTGGATTTTAATTTATGTAAAAAGGAGTATTTAGATCTGGATAGCGATGAAAAGTGGAGAGATCTAAATCATTTAAACGAAAACGGTTCAACTCAGTTTTCAGCATTTATTGGAAAGGTGTTTTTGGAGGAAGAACAAGGAATAGATGTGCAAAAGTATTTTTATGACAGCTATGAAGAAAAAATATTATCTATGGGAAATTCTATAACAGGTTTTTATCTTGAAAGGGATTATGAAAATGAAACCCATGATGAGCAGTGCTTTAGAATCAACACAATAAACACTGGAAATGAGTATATGACGATAAAATACAGAGTAAGTCTGGCAATAGCTGATGAAGACGAATGTGTGTTGCAGGAATGGAGTGAAAATTCCAGTTACAAAATTCCCCGGAACCTTGAAAATGCTTCCGTAATTATAGAGGCAAAGATCGATGATCAGACACAGGAAAACCAATCTTATAAAAGGTGTAAAATTGCAGTGACAAATTAAAAGGGAAAATATGAAAACCAAGTTGTATTTGATAACAAATGACTTTCCGTTTGGAAAGGGAGAAAACTCATTCATTTTACCGGAATTATCTTTTCTGGTAAAGGATTTTGAAGTGACAATTATATCTACATCTTTGTCAGAGGACCGTACTGCTGATGTAGATGCGGAAATTAAGGTGATACATTATGACAGGAAAGAAAAGCTGTTATGCAAGCTTTTAGACTGTGCATCTTATTTGGGGCATAAGGCATGCTACAAAGAAATGCTGGATATTTTTCGATCAGGAGGAAATGTGTTCGGGAAATTGTTTGAAAGTGTTTTGTTCTATGAAGAAGCGAAACGGTTTGAAAGATATCTGCGCAAAAACAGGATCATTGATGATAACAATTCTTGTGTGATCTATTCATATTGGTATACTTTTTATTGTCTGACTATGACAGAATATTTTAAAAATAAAGAAAATATAAAACTGATCACCAGAGCACATAGGTATGATCTCTATGACGAGGGAAGCCGATTTGGCAGACAACCATTCAAAAAGTATATGAATAACAGGATGGATTACATTGTTTTTATTGCAGAGCATGGAAGACAATATTTTTACCAAAAGTATGGAAGAGAAAGAAAAAAAGAACAGTATCAGTTGTTTCGGTTAGGAGTAGAAAAACCGGATCCGATTGTAACCGGGAGACACAGCAATAAATTTCTGATGGCAAGCTGCTCGCTGGCCATTTCAAGGAAGAGGATTGAACTTATTATTGAAGGGCTGAGTCAGCTTTCAAATGAAAGGATCAGGTGGGTTCATTTTGGAGATGGACCAGAGCTTAACAGTATCAAGCAATATGCAGATAAAATTTTGGGAAACAAACACAACATTGAATATGAATGGATGGGATATGTTGACTCAAATGAAATAATCAAATTTTATCAGAAATCGGAAGTTGATTTGTTTATTACCACATCTGCTTCAGAAGGATGCCCGGTGTCATTGCAGGAAGCCATGTCCTGTGGCATTCCGGTAATCGGGACGGCGGTTGCTGAAATTCCATATATGATAGAGGGAAATGGTATTTTGCTGGATGAAAATCCAACGGGAAAAGATGTAGCGGAGGCTATAAGTCATATATATGATTTAGAAACAGAGGAAAGAATGCAAATGAGGAAGAGATCCTTGGAATTATGGGATGAAAGATTTAATCTGGATAAAAATGCAGATGCCTTTTTGAATTTTTTGAGAAGGGTATCAACCGAAGGGTAGGATAAGAAATGGAGCAGGAACCTACAGTATATTTAGTATCGTGGAATGGATATGATAGTGGCGGAGGAGTAGAGCGTGTTGTAGGAATTGTTAAACGTATTATTGAGAAAAAATATCCTGTTGTAATTGTTGACAAAAAATTAATTATGAATGACCCGCAATACAGAAGGCGGTATAGAAGCGATCAAACTCTCTTTTTAATGGTTTTGTTTTCTTCTTATGTTAGAAGAACAGCGGGAAAACGGGATATCATTATAGGAAATGGTTTTAATGCGCCATTTGTCCGAAAAGATTTATCAATAGCACATGGGTGTATGTATACATTTAAAAAGTCAATTAACAAATTTCCATGGAGTGGAAGTACATTCTTTGAAATGATTGCTCATCGTAATTGCAGACAAATTCTGGCTGTTTCAGAGGAAGCAAAACATTCACTTATGAGATATTATGGAATTAGAGAGAGGAAGATTGATGTAATAAATAATTGCGTGGATTCACAGATTTTTTTCCCTCTAATGGAACATACTGAACCTTCTAAAACAATTATTGCCTTTTGTGGAAGATTAGAGGAGGCAAAAGGGCTGGATGTACTTTTAAAGCTTGCTGCGGCGATTGAAAAATCCACAGAATACCAGCTATATATTGCAACCCCCGGAAAAGAAAATAACGAGGCGTTTTATGGAAGAAAGAACATTAAGCTGCAGGTGGGAGTGAGCTTAGAAGAAATGAATCGGTTCTATAATTCATGTGATGTCCTTTTCATGCCGAGCAGATTTGAAGGATTTGAAATGGTGACCTTAGAGGCGTTGTCTGCAGGTGTTCCTGTTGTAGGAAACTATGTAGGTGCCATTAAAGAGTTAAGTGATGCAGGATATGATGGCGTATCTGTAATAAAAAGCAGCTATGTAGAACAGATTCTGGAGCAATTAAAGGGAAATGCGTACATTTATAAAAATAATAAGGAAAAGCAGCAGAGTTTGCATCAGCAAATAAAAGCAGATTTTGGAATGGAAAGATATCAGAAAAGAATAATGGAAAAAATTGAATGGGCATTTGAGAGTAAGAGGTGTTGAGAATGGAAGCATGTGTATCAGTTATTGTACCAAGCTTTAACAGAGCAAATGTTTTACCGCAGGTAATTCCAAGCTACCTGCAGCCGGAAGTTGGGGAGCTTATTATTGTAGATGACGCATCAACTGATAATACAGAGGCTGCGGTGGCAAAACTGTGTGAGTCAGAGGAACGTATCAAATATATTAAATTATCATATAATTCAAAACAGCCACACGCACAAAATGTCGGAGTTAAAGCAGCAAAATATTCTTATATTTATTTTGGGGATGATGATTCCTTTCTCACGGACGGAACGATAGCAAGGCTGCTTGAAGTGATTACAACAAAACAATGTGATATTGCAGCTGCAAAAGCACTGTATATGCATGATGAGAAAGAGCTGCAGGATATTCCCGGTTTTATAGAAAAAGAAACCATACAGGAAATAACAGAAAAAGATAAGTATTTTGATTTTGATACAATGGAAGCCAATAAGAAATTTTATTACGGTCATGTCTGTCAGATTGATATGTGCCAGGCATGCTTTCTTATAAAAGCGGATTTGGCTAAGAAACTTCAGTTTGAAGAAAGGCTGAAATGGAATGCTTATAGGGAAGAGACTGATTATCTTTTAGAAGCGAAAAAACGAGGCGCTGTTCTTTATGGAGTTCCAGATGCATATCAGATTAACTTACCAAGGAAGATTATGCAGGGTGGAGGAGCACATGTGCATGGGAAGCTGTTGACACTATGTCATAGTATATATAATAATCATGTTTTTTTGAATAAACATTATAAATATTTAAAAACGAATGGTATGGTGAAACGGCAAAAATGGTTATTGGAATTTATTTTTATCTATAAGGAGTCATTAGGCAGAGTTTTAAATGTGCTCAAGAGAAAAATGAAAATGGGGTGACAGAAAGTTTCATGGAATATGCCTTGGTTAGTGTTATTATTCCTGTGTATAATGCTGAAAAAACTTTAGCGAGATGTATGGAAAGCATTATAAATCAATCGTTGAAGAACATAGAGATTGTTTTGATCAATGACGGATCAACGGATAAATCACAGTCTATATGCCGCAGATATCAGGAAATGGATGCAAGAATACTGCTGATCGACAAGAAAAATGAAGGGGTTTCCAGTGCTCGGAATATCGGCATTCGAGCCGCTAATGCACCATATCTTATGTTTGTAGACAGCGATGATTACTTAGACAAAGAGATGTGTCAGGCGCTGTATAAAAAGGCAGTTTTGGAAGATGCAGATTTTATTTTTTGCGATTATTATGAGGTTGATCAGGAAAACAATTTGAGAAGAGTGTCGATGCCCTGTCAAATTGATTTGGATGACGTTGGAACATTTTCAAAGCTCTTTCAAAATTACCAGATAAATCAGGTATGGAATAAGCTTTATAAGAAAGAGCTAATTAATGATTTGTTTCAGGAAGAAATAAACGCAGGGGAAGATTTGCTCTTTAATGTGGAATATATGAACCAGGTAAAGAGAACTTGTGTGGTGAGTATTCCGCTCTATTACTATACACTTGAAGATAAGAACAGGATTGCAAAGAATAGTTTCCTTTCGCTCAATAAAATTTACGAAGGTATCTACCAATATGTGGAGAATCATTTTTCCCAAAAGGAAGTATTGTATGAACTACTGGAAAAACGTTACTTTAAGGAATATAGTTATTTGCTGAAATTGCTGTCACTAAAAGATGGAGTGGAATGCAATCTTGATGACGGAAGAAAAATGGCAAAGGAAATGGGACGTCGTTTCAGCCGAAGATCAGTAGAGGGCTTTCTTTGGAATATCATAATAAACCTAAAATTGGAGTGGATCATCATATTAATATATAAATGGAAGAGGAGAACGGATGATTATAGTTGCAATAGAAGGCGGACTAGGGAATCAAATGTTTGAATATGCTTTTTATCTTTCACTCAGAGAGGTATACGGAAGCGAGCAAGTAAAAGTAGACTTGCATTTTGTGAATTCCAATATGCATAATGGTTATGAATTACAAAGGGTTTTTGGGCTTTGTCCCCCACAAGGGACAATTTTTGAATTGATAAAAAACTCTGATTATTTTCCGCAAAACAATATTCCAGCTAAAATGATAGAAAAACTTTTCCTGATAAGAAGAAGGATCAGAGGAAGAAGTGAAAACTGCATAGTACAGGGAGATGCAACAAAATATTTAAAAATATGTTACGCATTAGACAAACAACAAAACTATTTTTTAAAAGGAGTATGGGCTAATGCAAAGTATTTTATGCCTATAGCATCTATAGTCAGGAAAACATATACGTTTCCTGAAATCGTAGATGATACTAATCATAAATGGAAGAAGCTTATTCAGGAAACTACTTCTGTGAGTATACATTTTAGGGGAGGAGATTATTATCAAGGTGGCTTTCAGGTGCTGAGTCAGCCCTATTACCGGAAAGCAATGGAGTATGTGGAAAAATCGGAAAAAGCACCAGTGTATTTTGTTTTTACAGATGATGTGGAGCATGCTAGGGAAGCATTAGGAGAAGTGAAATGTAATTGCTATTTTGTAGACAATAATTCGGGAGAAAACAGTTATCGAGATATGCAGTTAATGTCTTTATGCAAGCATAATATAATTGCAAATAGTACTTTTAGTTTTTGGGGAGCATTCCTGAATGAGAATCCATCAAAAATTGTAGTGGCTCCAAGAGTAACAGTGGGGATTTGCGAGGAGCCATATCAATTAGAAGATTGGGTATTAATATAGGTGGAGGGCGAAAAGAAATGGTTCAATTTGATTTGGTTATGCCGGTGGTAGCAGATGATTTATCAGTTTTAAGACATTTTGAATGGGATATCAGACGGCAGATACCATATCGATATCTGATATTGATCGGCAATGGGCAGGTACAGGAACGGCTTGGGCAGATGAACAGGCAAAGAGTACGTTTTATCAATGAAGACGATCTGGTTCCGTATGATAAAGTAAAGAATATTATTTCAGAAATGACAGATGGTGATGTCCAGGCGACTGCAAGAACTGGATGGTATTTGCAGCAGTTTTTAAAAATGGAATATTCAAGAAGGTGCAAGGATGAATATTATCTGTTATGGGATAGTGATACAGTTCCACTAAAAAGTGTACAGCTGTTTGAAGATGGGAAACCGATTTTCCACTTAAAAACGGAAAAACATTTATTGTACTTTGACACATTGAAGGCTTTGTTTCCCAATATATCAAATACTTTAGAACAATCCTTTATCGCAGAACATATGCTGATTAAGACCGATATTATGAAAAAAATGATTTTGGACATTGAGAAAAACTCTGCTATAAAAGGAAGCACATTTTATGAAAAGATTCTCTTTGCAATAAATAAAGAAGATCTAAAGGGAAGCGGATTTTCTGAATTTGAGACATACGGAAATTATTGTTTAACAAACTTTGCAGATGTGTATAAGTTGAAACAATGGAATTCACTGCGAGAAGGCAGCAAATATTTTGACAATGAATTATTTGGGGAAAGGGAAATTGAGTGGCTCCATGATGAGTATGATGCAGTTTCATTTGAAAAGACCATTAGAAAAATGTATGGATATTCTGTATTTCACCGAAAGAGTATACAAGAGAAATTTTCATTTGAAAAAGTGAGGAAAGTTATGGAAATATACCATGTTATTGTTCGAGGGTTAAATCGTCTTGGACGAATGATCAAAGGTGATTTCAGAACATATGGAGAGGCGTATAACAAATGATAGGTATAGTGCTAGCGGGATGGGGATTACTTATCATCTGGGGGGCGAGAATCAGAACCCGGAATTTTGAACAGGTGATGACGATGAAGCAGGTAACCGTTTTAAAGGGGATCTGTGCGACTGAAATTGTTTTGGGGCATATAGGGTTTATTACGGAAAGTCCTGTTTTGTTTGCGAATCGCAAGGCAGGAATTCTTTTTGTAGGAATGTTTCTTTTCTTGTCCGGTTATGGGCTGATGTGGAGCAAGGAGCATAAAAGAGATTATTTGAACCACTTTATTATGCGGAAAGCGCTGCACATATTAGGACCTGCTTATATAATATATTCATTGTTTCAGATTATAGAATGCTGTGTCTCTGGTAATATGCGGTATCTTTTGTATTTGGTTGATATCCGGCATTTTGCCGTATCAAATAATTGGTTTGTATGGGAGATACTTGGACTGTATATTTTATTTGGTATCTTCTATAGATATTGGACGCAACAAAAGGCGAATATCTTACTTGGTGCTGCGATATTGCTTTTTGTTGGATGCGCCTATGCATTAGAAATTGAAAATCCATGGTATGGAAGTACATGCTGCTTTATGTTGGGGATATTTTATTATCAGAGAAAGGAAAAAATAACCCCAATATATGAGAAGCATCTACTAAAAATTATGTTATTTGGAACCATTCTAATGGTATTTTGCTTTGGCTTGTTTTTTGGATTGGGAAACGATAGTATTATAGGAAATCCCATTGCAAGAAATGGGGCAGCCTGCCTGTTTTGTGTGATCACCATAGGAATGTTACATAAAATAACAATAGGAAATAAACTGTCCTTACTTCTTGGAAATTTATCATATGAAATTTATCTGATACATCCGTATTTACTTGGCTTTCTAAAAAGCAAAATTCATTCACTGACCGTGTATGCAGTTGCGGTTATGTGCTTAACGATTGTGATGGCGTGCATTATAACAATACCAAAGAATATATATAAGCGAACCAAGAGAAATTAATTCTCCTATTCGCCAATGAATTGGTTCTTGAAAGTATATATGGAGATTCCCAGAAAAATGATCGGGAAGCATAATCCTGATTTTGTGATTATCTCCTGCGGTGACAGGAAGTAAGGTATTGGTTGCAACGTCAATACATTTATAATAAGGGTATGCAAAAATAGGAAGTTCAATGTAAGAGTCTTATGAGGCATGGCAGCTGACCACAGCACCGCCGGAGATGCGGTCATAATTCGTTATAGTTGCATTTTGGCCAAAAACAGAGGCGTCTTTCATAACGGAATCCACATCTGTAGTAGTGTATAAGTATTCAGGCGAAATCGCTGAAAGACGGTTTACTAAGAAGGATCCATCGTAAAGCGTATAAACAGAGGTCTGCCTGGAAATCAAATCTAACTGATACAATCCCTGTAAAGAAATAAGAAAGCATAAGGAAATAACGGCCAACTTAAAGTTTTTTGATGACAATATTTTTAGTAGTTTCATAAGGCATAAACATGTTGTGAGCGTAAGCAGTACCATGGAGATTGTTACAAAGCGCCAGGGAAATTCTAAACTTGCAACTACTTTTTGAACAAAAGGTATTTTAGAAAGAAGATCCCATGGAAAGTAAATTGTTGCAAAAAACAATGCAAATAAGGAAAAGAAGAGCGATGAAAAAAGCAAAGAGCGTTCTTTGAATGCCCAGGTGGAACATTTTGCAAGTAAGCAAATGGCTAAAAGGATAATGAGTACAGAAACGATTCCAACAGAAACCGGAATGCGATTTTGAAGTCCACCCTCTGAGCTGGCATTTAGGCCGCATCCGACTGTACAGAAAGAGAAAAGTTCATAGAAACTTAAGCCAAAGGATTGAATGCCATAGCTGGAGCGCTCTCTGAAGACGAGAAGATCCTCACGACTATAATCCAAAAAGGGGATAAGAAAAGCCGCGCTGAGGAAAAGCGTACCTGCCGTTGCAGTACAAAGTGTGAGAAATGTTTCTTTATGAAAAATTTTTTTAAAATTAAATAAGCAAATTATAATCAAAAAAATTCCAACCATTTCCAAAGAGAGTGTATGGGTATAGATAATACCTGTCATACCAATACACAGTGGCAGCCAGTTCCTTTTGTATTCTTTGCAAGAGGAATCCTCTGTAAAAATATTATAAATAGAGAGGACGATCAAAGGAAGAAACATAGCCGCAGAATACTCGCCCAGGGCTGCTCTGAGGTAAATGTTGATAATTCTATTCAGAGAAAGTGTATAGAAGGCTGAACATGCAAGACCGATATAGCTATTATGAGATATTTTTTTGAAGCATTTGTAGCTGATAAAGATCGTTCCTAAGTTAATTAGTGCGACATATATTTTGTAGGCATGTGACAGCGGAACACCAAGCACATATAAGAGGGAAGGAAAATATAGCAAAAGATCGCCATAGAATACAGAAACCGGATATGAATATTGGTTATACCAGCTTTCGTACATCTGCACAGGGAAATTACCACTTTTTATACTATCAGCCAATCCGATAATTCTTGCAAGGTGAAAGAGCAGATCGTGTCCGCGTAACTGAAATGCAGAAAATAGCCCAAGAGAGCTGAGCAGCCAAATGATGAACAGCCCAAGAATGACATAAAATTTTTGCATTATGCAGTTGCGATACAGATAGCAAAAGTATAAAACATCAAGAAGGAAGAGAATAAAAAGGATTTTAAGCAGGTGGTAAGAAAGCGTGCTTTTTAAATTCCGGGTAATGGTAATAGTGTTTATATTTAGTGCACTTTCTGGTGACAGGTTATCAGAACTGTAAGCAATAGACATAGTAAAGGAGTTTAATTTGCTGTTTGCCCATAAGCGATAGGTCAACTCGTTTGAAGCAGAGGGTAATACTTGATCTTCTGCATATAGAACAGGGTATGCATTTCCGGAAGCGGAATTCTTTAGAAGAACACCATCTATATTGGTGGCATAGTTAATTTGAACGTCATAGATACCAGGCTGAAGGTCATTCCATGTATGTTCAAAGGAGCCGGAAGAGGTAGAAAAGGAAACCTGATCAAAGCATAGATCCGGCTGGGAAATCAGAAGGTATGGGGAGAGAAGCAAAAGTGTAATCAAGATGTTTAAAGTCAGTAGAATTATAATTTTTTTTTTAGAAATATTTTTCATTTTCAAATTTCCTCATATATGAATTAATGCTATAGACGTTGTTCCTTCAGTTTGGTAATTAATTCGATGGCATCGTCTCCATCGAATTTTTTTGCGAAAAGTCGGTCAGATTTAAGAAGCATAGGAAGATCTTTCATATGATATTGATTACGCGGGTCTTCCCAGGTGTTTAAATTCATAGTTGAATGATATTCATCAGAGGGATCATAAACCTTCCCATAAAAATCTGACTGATACACAAGTGTCTGAATAAAAACTTCGTCTGTGCAGAAAGTGTATCGATATCTTTTTTGGATTTCAGTTTCATGCTGCAGAAGAAAGCAGGCAAGGGAATGAGAAATACTCCAATTAGCATATCCTTTTTTGAAAATAGTGGTACAATGCTTAATTCGATTGATGCCAAGGAATTTCTGAAGAGGGACAAGACAATACCCGATTCCACCCCAAAAACGCTCCCAAAGATTACGATATCTGGCATATTTTCGAAAAAAGTAAAAGTATTTCAGACGCTCCAAATATTCCTTGCTGTCATCATTAAAACCTACGAACTCATAAGCCTGATTAGCTTCAAAGAAGTGATAAATATATTCTTGTGATTTGATTGGAAATTCCACGCCGGCCAAAAGATGATAAAAGTCATGGTGTGCGTATTGGGTGGAGACCTTTAGAAGATTTAAAATACATCGAATTTGAGAATAGTCACCCCAATAGACAGGCGTTGGTTTTAAAATAATCAGATTCGCAGAGTGAATACACATTCGGAGCTCCTGCTCATCATATTTTTCTGCTTTCCTGTCAATGTGAAGAAAAATATCATTTCTGGCATCATCCAGATCCTGCAAAAGGAGTTTCAGGATATCGAAACGATTATGTGCCATAATGAGATATGCGAATTTCATTGGTGAATACCCTTTCTCTAAAGATCGACTTTTCATTACCATAGCATAAAAATACAAAATTAGCAATTCATATGGAAGAGTGTTTGCTATGTCTGAAGAATGTAGTAAAATGTAAGCATAAAACATGGAAAGGATCAGAAACAGAATGGAGAACAAAACACCGTATTTCGATCGCAATATGACAAATACTATAAAGGGAATTGCAATTATTTTCATGCTAGTGCATCACTTTTTCACCTTTCCTGAGTGGTATGTTCAAGGCATATCGTATCCGCAGCTGCAAACATTTGCCAGGATTTTCTGTGGGCCATTCCGCTTATGTGTTCCTATGTTTGCATTTTTGACAGGTTATTTTTATGGAATAGTATATCCACAAAACATCAAATATTCGTTGAAAAAGATTGGGGATATTTTTATTGCATACTGGTGGGTATATCTTCCCTATCTTTTGATTGCAATTATTACAGGCAATTTTGACATATCTAATCTAAGAGGTATTGTACTGGAAATATTTGCTTTAAAAACACCAATTATGATCTTTTGCTGGTATGTTGTTTTTTACAGTATTTCTATGCTGATATTGCCTGTCTTATCGCGTGTGATGATCCAAAATGTAATGCAGGGAATTGGTTTTGGAATTATTTTGCCCACTGTAATTTGTACGCTTGGGTGCAGAATGGTACCTGCTAATTCGATTATGCATGGAATTTTAAGCGATGTGAGGTTTTGGTTTCCTTTAATCGGATGCGGTTTCCTTTTTTCGAGATTTTCCCTGTTTCAGAGGATTTATGATAAAATATTTGGAAATATAAAATATGAGGTGATAAAGTTATCCATTGCAGTTATTATTATTGCAGTTTCTTTTGTTGGAGAATATGTATCTCCCAATTTTTCGCTTGGTGAGATGAGTTTCTTTCAGGACAGTGTAGTATTCACATACAAAATGAGCCTGTTTTATATACCAACTATGATATGGGGGTTCATTACAATTCTGTCAAAACTATCGGATAAGGGGATTACTCGCCGACTTTTACAAACGCTTGGAAAATATTCTCTGTTAATATGGTTTTTACATGGAATTTTTTTCAATGTTTGCAAAAACATTTTTCAGCCTATTTTATTTTTCCCACGCAATCCTATTCTGGTTTTGGTGTGGGGGGCAGGTATTTGCCTGGGGGCAGCAATGATATGGGATATTCCTATCCGTAAAAGCAAAGAACTTTTAAATGTATTGTATAATAAATGCAAAAGATGTACGGCCGTGTCGCAGGATCAAAAATGACATGTACATCTGTCTTCAAGGTATGATATACTTAATATCAAAAGCTTGAAATGCAGGAGGAAACGGTTTGATGGGAAATTTGCTTGCAATGAAACATGTGTTTCACCAGTTAAGTGTTATTATAAATAAAAAACAAAAGCGGCAGGCAGTCGGAGTTATTATTGTTATAATTATAGGCTCAGCATTTGAGTTGCTAGGAGTAACAGCAATCTTACCATTTATTCAGATTTTGCTTACACCTGAAAAAATTATGCATACTAAATGGCTAAAACCATTTATTGACATTTTTCATGTTACAGATTCCATGCAGATGATGCTACTAATAGGAACTGGATTAATTGTTTTGTATATTGTAAAAAATGTATATTTGACAATTGCTTATTATATTCGATGCAGCTATAGCGCAAGTATTCAAAAGACGTTATCGATACGGATGCTGTATGCTTATATGGAACGTCCTTATGTAAAATTTATTAATCTTAATAGTGGAGAAATTATACGAGGATGTAGTGGCGATATTGATGGGGTACATGCAATATTACTTCACTTATTAACTGTAGTGGCTGAATTGTTAACTATAGTTTTGATTGGAATATATTTACTATTTGTAGACCCCGTTATGGCTTTGGGTGCAATGACTTTGATGATCCTTGTGATGATTTTTATTGTTATTTTTTTTAAACCAGCTATGAAGCAGCTTGGAAAGAAAAATATGAAAGCTAATGCGCAACGGAATAAAGCACTCCTGCAAACAGTCCAAGGTGCCAAAGAACTGTTTGTGATGCAGCGAAAGGAGCTTTTCCTTGATAGCTATTCAAGAGCCGCAGAAGAGGTTAGAAAGACTAACAGAAACAGTGAATTTATAAATATTTGTCCAGAAAGGATTATTGAAGGAATCTGTATCAGTGGACTTATCGGCATTGTAATGTATCGTTTAGTGACGGGAGGAGATGTTAACGCTTTTGTACCCAAGTTAGCTGCTTTTGCGATGGCTGCTTTTAAAATATTACCATCTGTAAGCAAAATTTCAGGTAGATTAACTGGTATTATGTATTTTAGACCAATGCTTGATAATGTATATAATAACATTATGGTTGCGAAAGAATATGAAGAAGAAAAGGTGAAATTAGAGAAGAACGTACTGGATGATTTAGCAATACCGGAATTTAAGGATAAGCTTATATTAAGTCATATTGACTGGACTTATAGTTTGCACACAGCACCAATATTGAAAGATATATCGTTGGAAATAAATAAGGGAGAAAGCGTAGCTTTGATTGGGGCATCTGGAGCAGGGAAAACTACCTTATCGGACATTATATTGGGGCTGCTGAGGCCACAGAGTGGATCAATTTATATGGATGGAGTAGATATATTTACAATACCGAAGCAGTGGGCTAAGGTAATAGGCTATGTCCCACAAAGTGTTTTTTTGATCGATGATACTATACGCAATAATGTGGCATTTGGCTTAAAAAAAGCAGGGGAAGAAGAAATTTGGAATGCATTGGAGAAAGCTCAGCTAAAACAATTCGTGGAAAGATTACCAGAGGGACTTGATACAGTTGTGGGTGAAAGAGGAGTTAAACTATCAGGAGGACAACGACAGAGAATAGCCATAGCAAGAGCCCTTTATAATATGCCTCAAATACTTATCTTGGATGAGGCCACTGCGTCATTGGACAATGAAACTGAAAATGCCGTAATGGAAGCCATTGATGCATTGCAAGGGGAAATTACAATGATCATTGTAGCACATCGCCTGACAACGATAAGAAACTGCGATAAAATATATGAAATTGTAGAGGGAAGAGCAGCCATTAAGTGTAAAGAAGAGATATTTAAGTGAAAAATAAAACATGCACAGTAGTCAAATGAATGCTAAAAGGCTGCAATCCGAGTTGTAAGCAAAAGCATGATTGAAAAGTAGCTGCTTAATATAGAATTTATAAGGATAATGTTATTTTATGGGGAAATTATTGGCTAATAAAGAAGAAATTAAATATAGTATTATTGTGCCTATGTATAATGTTGAAAAATACATAGAGGAATGTATTTCCAGTGTGATAAATCAAACATATCACAATTGGGAAATGATTATTGTAAATGACGGATCGGAAGATCGAAGTTATGAATTTGCCAGCAGATATGCTGAAAAAGATAGCAGGATAGTATTGCTCCAAAAAGAACATGGAGGATCAGCACAAGCAAGAAATGAAGGACTTAGAAGGTCGACAGGGGAGTATATAGCCTTGCTGGATGGAGATGATTATTGGGAAAGCCATCATTTAGAAAGGGTGAATAGTGTATTAGAGCAGGATGAATGTGATATGTGTATTATGAATAATCACATTAATTTTACCCAAAAATGGCAAAATAGAGTTGAATTATTTCCTATGCCTAAGAGCGATAAATTAAGCTTGGAGGACGCATTGCACCTTATTTTTGACAGCAGATACCATGTGCCAGGAGCAGCCGTACTAACAATATATAGAAAGAAATTTTTGATATCTAACGGAATAGCATATGATCCCCAATATGTTAGTTCAGAAGACCTAGACTTTTTTCTGCAGAGTATATTAAAAGTAAAAAAAATGAAATTCTGTGATCACTCATTTTACTATTACAGACAGGATAATACTAACGCGAAAACAAGGAATATGAATGGAGAAAGACTTTTCTCCAGATTAGCTATATGTAAGAAATGGTATATGTTTTTTCAAGATAATGAAACATTATGCGACTGTAAAAGGGAAATACAAGATTTCTTGTCGAGGAATATTCGGAATAATTTAGAACAATTCCTGCGGCTTTCGCATGAGGACAGATATTATGCGAAGGTCTCGCATTTTTACAAGGAAAATAGAAGTATTTGGTGTGGTAAAAGCTATATAAAGTATATAGGGCAATTTTATATAAAACGTATATACGTTATGCCACAAGAATTTGTCCATCGGCAGTTAAAAAACATTAAAAAACTGTTCGATGGCAGATGAATTACAAAATAGAAATAGGGCTAGGAATGCCTACCTTAATAATGAAATGTTTTTCGGAGAGTTGCAAATGATTTACATCAAAAGATATACAGATTCTGACAGAGAGATATGGAATCTATTTAATAGAGGCGCTAAAAATTCTTTGTTTATGTTTGACAGAGATTATATGGATTACCATAAGGATCGTTTTCATGATCATTCGCTGCTGTTTTATGATGAGGATGACTTGATTGCGCTTCTTCCAATGTCGGAAGGGGAAGGGATACTTGTTTCACATGGAGGACTTACTTACGGGGGATTTATAACCAATTCTAAGATGAAGCAGCATATATTGAATGATTGTATGAATGCACTTCTTTCATATGCTTCAAAAAACCAAATCAAAGAAATTAACTACAAATTAATTCCCCATATTTATCATGAGCAGCCAGCAGAAGAAGATCAATATGCCCTTTTTATTAATGATGCCAGGCTTGTAAAGGTTGAAGCATCGACAGTTGTTAATTTGAATTGCCCGTTGAAAATGCCCAAGGGACGTAAGGCTCAAATAGCCAGAGCAAAGCGCGAAGGCTGTATAGTAAAGGAATTGACAGATCACCAGTCATATGAGCAGTTTATTGCATTGGAAAACGAGGTGCTCGCCAAACGTCATAATACGAATGCCGTTCATACCGGAGCAGAAATAAATTTATTACATGATAGATTTAAACAAAACATTCATTTATATGCAGCAATAAAGGACGGCTCGATAATTGCCGGTACAATTATTTTTGAATATGAGCAAGTGATCCATACGCAATATATGGCAGCAAATGAAGAGGCACGAAAAATAGGGGCGCTTGACTTAATAATAGCATCGGTAATTGAAAAGTATAAAACTCAAAAAAAATGGTTAGATTTCGGGATTTCAACTGAACAAGCGGGGAAACTTCTCAATGAAGGATTAATTTCACAAAAAGAGGGGTTTGGAGGAAGGACAAATGTATATGAGACGTGGAAGATAGATTGTAATTAAATCTTGATCCAGCAAAGCGTTAAAAGAAAGTAGTTTTTTGTGCTATATTACGAGCGGGAACAGTATGTAAGTGTTAAACGGCATATTTGGGGAAGCGTCGACCAAACTTTGATTTCGGCGTTATCGCCTCTCAACTTGTGCTATATCGGAACTTGCCGTAGGTTATGGGCAGAATGTTGTAGCCTTGGAAATGTACTTTGAAACTTTTCAATAAATTTTCTGATTTTCAATGGCAGTGCGGATGACATCAGCATCGATGACTTTTTTGTTCTGCTGGCGGTCAAACTCTGTGAGTAAAACAGATTCAATTAATTCTTAAAAGTAAAGTTCTAAATCCTAAAGACGGTTTTTTATATGGAAAAGTGCGAAAATACTTGAAAAATGGGGGTGTGTGGTATAGTATAAAAAAGTATTCTTGTATGGTAACATAACCTACAGAAAGGTATACTTTTAAGAGAGATGTAAGTGAAGCGATGATTTTATTTAATATGCCTTCCGTTGTTGGAGGGGAGGCTGATAATATAGCGGACGTATCAAAAATACACAAGATTAGTGGGGACGAGAAATACACAAAGCTTTGTAGCGAATGGTTAGAGAAAAAGACAGGAAAAACAAGGGCGCTACTTACAACATCATGTACACATGCTACCGAAATGGTAGCGTTTCTTACGGATACCCAGTCGGGAGATGAAGTCATAATGTCCTTTTATATTTTTGTATCCACCGCAGATACTTTTGTCCTGCATGGCACAACAGCTGTTTTTGCAGATATTTGTCCGATACGATGAATATCGATGTATTATGGGTTAAAAAGGGATGGGGTAGAGTACATTTCTGAGAAAGTGAAAGGATTCTTTTCATAGACGATGACAAGTGGAGTAATAGATAGCTATAAGCGAATAGATGAAAAGTTTATAAAAAGTATACATCTTAGCATATATGAATCCGCTATTGCTTTAGGGTGTTTTTTGACGGCGATTATAATGTTTGTCCGTGTTTTCTATGGGACGGAACTTACCGATGAAGCATATTATGTTTCGGATGCCCTGACCATGATGCATGGAAATGTCTACTATGCGTACAATAATTATTCATATGGGACAGGTGGCGTATTTTTGATGATACCATTTCTGTTTATATATGAATTATTTGTTCCCAATAATGCAGGTGTGCTTTTGTACACAAGGATATGCTTCATCTTGTTTTGGGATGCTTTAATGCTAATTGCATATAGGATACTGATTAAAGATTTTAAGAAATCTAGTGCTCTTCTTATTACAGGTTTTATGCTTGCTTTTGCCGGAGGTGGGGCTCTGTTTAATTTTAGCTATAATACGGTGCCGTGTGCCATGGCATATATTAGCGGACTAACTATCTATGATGCGATCGAACATGAGAACAAGTATTCAAGGTTTAAGTTATTCTTTTCCGGTTTTTTGATGGCAATCGCAGTTTTGGGGCATCTTGGGTACGGAGTAGCAGTTTTGACATTTTTAGCAGTTATTGTTGTCAGGACAAAGGAAAGCAAGAAAAAGGCAAGAAGCCTCGGGCTATTTGCTGCTGGAGGCTTTACAGAAATACTATTTGTCGTGATTCCCGTTATCACTCAGACCAGTCTTTCTACATTGCTGGCGGGAATTAATAACAAACTGCATCCATACCCGACGGGTAATATGTATCAGGGGACTACAGCAGATAAGCTCACAGTGGTATTTACAGTATATAAGAAATGCGTACCTGTTTTAATTTTTGTGTTTTTGTTTGTATTCTTTATTTCCATTAGGTACATCAGGGAAAACGAAAAAAAATTATCAAAAAGAGGATATGTAATTATGTCGTTGAGTGCGGCATTTTTTCTCATAACGATGTATTTCTGCTTGGCGCAGGCAAAAACAAATAGTGCGATTGTCAATTGGTATTGGGGGTTTCTTGCGAGCGTAGGCGTGTTGATACTTTTTTTGATAAAGGAGTTTAAGCGATTCCCGCTTATTTTTTACTTGGGTTTATATCCAATTATATTTGCCTATGCATCTACTATTGGAATCGACAGTAGTGCTTCAACAGGGCGATTTGTAGTGGCTTTTCCAGCGATGGCGATGTATTTTTTGGTTATTTTGAATGAGGAAAGTGAGCTGGCACGGCTACTTGTTACTGTATCTGTTGTGGCTTGTATTGTGGCAATAGGGATTAATAATTACATTTACATATATCGAGACGAACACTTTTCGGCATTGGGTCACAAGGTGGAGTCCGGAGTGTATAAAGGACTTTATACTACGGAGGCTAGGGCGCATGACTTGCCGGAGCTCGAAGAATATCTAAATAGCATAGTAAAAGAAGACGAATATTATGCTTTTAGAGATAATGTTCCGGCGGGATACTTAATGATGCATACGGGCGTTATGTGTGACAAGGACACATGGGATCCACTTAATTATTCATATCACAAAAATGCACCGGCTAATCTTTATGAATTTTATCAACGAAGAGGAGCATTTCCTCAAAAGTATATATATGTTGATTATGGCAGAGATCCGAACTTGTCCATTGAGGATCCGGAATATAAGTTTAATGAATTTATAAATAGTTACTACAAAAAAACTGCCGATTTTGCTTTGGATGAGACTTTTTATCACATCATGGTTTATGAGTATAAGGGTGGTTTTGATGGTGATTTCGATTACTGGATCGATAGACATATGATCCGGGGAGACTGAGGGAAGAGTATATGGCAAAAATCATGGTAATAGCCGGTGGAGATTGGCAGATTGAGTTAATAAAGAAAGCAAAAAGTATGGGACATTTTGTTATTTGCTCAAATTTGTATGAGGATTCACCTGCGTTTCCATATGCGGATGCATGTGAGGTTTCTGATGTGCTTGATAAGCAGAAAAATTTGGAGATTGCAAAAAAGTATAGGCCTGATGCAGTTATATCTGATCAGAGTGATATAGCGGTCCCCACAGTTGCATATCTCAATGAGCAGCTCGGGCTTCACGGAATTGGGACGGATAAGGCGGATTTATTTACTGACAAGTCAAAACAAAGAGACTACTGCAAGGCTAACGGAATTGACATAGCTGACTACAGGGTTTGTGAAACTCCGGATGATGCGATGCCTTTACTTGAGAAATATGGAAGAATAGTAATAAAACCGATAGATAGTCAATCCAGCAGAGGCGTTCATACCATTACCAACAGGATGGAACTGGAGACGAATTACAGAGATTCAATAGGATGGTCAAACCGCAGGAAAGTGTTTCTGGCAGAGGAATATATAGATGGTGATGAGTTTACTGTTGATGGTTTGGTAGTAAATGGTAATCATTATCCGCTTTGCGTTTCTGTAAAGGAAATGTATCCACAGAACCCTAATATATCAAGAACACAGAGTTACTCTTATTTGTCAGAAAAGCATGACTATAATCTTTTGCGAAATACAAACAAGAAGCTTATTGAGTCGCTAGGACTTCCCATGGGACTGACACATTCTGAGTACAGGGTTCACAATGGCAGATATTATTTGATTGAAGCGGGAGCTAGAGGCGGTGGGAGTAATCTATCGGGTAAAATAGTTCCTTTTATGTCTGATATAGATAATTACGAGTATCTTATCAAAGAGGCTTTGGGAGAAACTGTTGATGAAGCGGCTGTGAGAGAAAAAATCTTCTCTGAAGACAAGTATGCTGTTATGCGATTTTTCGATTTTGGCGAAGGAGTTGTAGATCATGTTGATGGAAAAGATTTTTTAATCAATCATCCGATGCTGATAGACTATCAGCTTGAGGTCAAACCAGGTGATGAGCTAAAAAAACCTAAATACGGTAGGCTTCGTCCCGGACACTTTATTATAGGTGGCTATGGAAAGAATAATGTAGAAAATGAGGCGAATAAAATAATTGAAGCAGTAAGGGTGGTTTATAGATAATGAGTGATGATTTAGTGAAAAAAGAAAAAATTAGTTTTGTTATACCCTGCTACAATTCGACGAATACGATAGAAGCAGTTGTGCAGGAGATAAAAGAAGTTATGGCAACTGATATGAATAGGTACGATTATGAAATTGTACTTGTAAATGACGGATCGCCTGATGGAACCACATATGATGCTATATCAAAAATTGCTGAAAAGGAAAAGTATATAAAAGGAATTAATCTTGCGAGGAATTTTGGCCAGCCATCTGCGGTAATGGCGGCATTGAATCATACTACAGGGGACTATGTAGTGTGTGGCGATGATGATGGTCAAACACCGTTTATTGAACTTCCCAAACTGTTTGAAAAGATAGAGGAAGGCTATGATCTTGTCGAAGCGAAGTATGCAGTACGAGAAAAACGCTCGCTGTTTCGGAAGATGGGAACACTCATGAATGAGGGGATGGCTACATGGCTTATTTCAAAGCCGAAAGGATTGGAACTCACTACATATTGGGTTGTAAAAAGATTTGTTGTGGATCAGATGATTGAGTATCCAAATTCATATCCTTATTTAGGCGGGCTAATGTTAAGGGCTACTCAGAATGCTTGCAATGTGGATGTGACACATAGGGAGAGGATATCAGGAAGCTCTGGATACAACATTAAAAAGATGATAGAACTTTGGCTTAATGGTTTTACATCCTTTTCGGTTAAACCGTTGCGATTAATGTCGAAAATTGGAATACTAGTCGCTATTATCGGATTTGTTTATGGGCTTGTAATCACAATAAGTAAGATTTTAGATCCGAATGTAAGTGCTGGGTACAGTTCTATCATGTCTGTGAACCTTTTTATGTTCGGCGTATTGTTCTTCTTTATGGGATTAATTGGTGAATATGTGGGAAGGATATATATATCGCTAAACAAGGCTCCGCAATATGTGGTGAAAGATTACAAGGAATCGGATGAAGTGTGAGAACTATGGAAGAGATCAAGCGTACGAAAAATGAATATGGCGGCTTCCTTCCGCTTGAGCTTAATCCCGGTAATGAGTACTTCACAGATTATGAGCACTGTTTGAGCAGATATAACACGGTGAAGGCAGCCCTTGATGAACTCGTAGGAAGACTTGGATGCGACAGGATATTTATCCCATATTATTATTGCCCATCAACTAAGGAGGCAATAAAGAAAACGGGGATTGACGTACGTTTTTATCATATAAATGACAAATTGCTACCAATGGATTTACCAGATGAGAGCAATAGCATTGTATTGTTAGTTGATTATTTCGGTATCTGTGGAGATAAGGTCAAGGAGATTGCAAAAACATTAGAAAATGCTGAAGTCATTTTTGATTTTGCACATGATTTCTTTGAAAAACCAGTTATTGAAGAGCATAGACATAACATTTATTCTGCAAAGAAATTTTTTGGAGTACCTGACGGAGCTTATTTGATAAGTAAAACGATGCTTCCGAACATTGTATCCCCTTCCTTTGCGAGCGGTTATTCAGAGTATCTTATAAAAACATACGAAGAGGGAACGAATGCCGCTTATCTTATGAAAAAGGAAGTAGATAAAAAATTAGCTGATAATTATGGGTCTATGTCCATGCTTGCAATGGGGTTACTTATGAATGTTGATTATGACCGCACCATGGATCAAAGGATAAAGAATTACATAGCCCTGAGAGAAGCAGTGAACGCTTTTAATGAGATGGACTTACCGGAGTCCTGCGCTGCATATCAATTTCCGTTGTTGATTAAAGAAAAAGGGCGTGCGTTAAAGAAAATTCTGATAGAAAATAAAGTGTTTGTATCGACACTATGGACGGGAGAAGAGTTAAAGAATAATGGAAATGATTATGAGATTGGCATGATGAAGGACTGTGTTTTTCTTCCTATGGATCAAAGATATTCTGAAGAAGACATGAGGTATATATCAGGACTTATAGAAAAAAGTGTGAGGTGTTTAATGTATGAGGATACTTGATACCACAATCCGAGATGGTAGTTATGCTGTGAATTTTAAGTTCAGTTGCAAAGATGTGGCAGATCTTGTGGGAATGTCACAACGGATAGGGATTGAATACATAGAAATCGGACATGGACAGGGACTGAATGCAAGCTCATATGAGCATGGCTTCGCTATGCAGACGGACGAGGAGTATATGGATGCTGCAAGGGCAGTTGCAGATAAGTCAAAACTTGGATTTTTCTGTATTCCAGGGATTGCACGGACAGAGGACATAAGCAAAGCAAAAGCACATGGGATGAATTTTATAAGGATTGGAGTATCCGTACAGAATTATGAGGATGCAAAGCCTTTTATTAATCAGTGTAAAAAAGAAGGGCTTGAAATATTCGTAAATTTTATGAAGACGTATGCATCTACTCCGGATCAGTTTGCAGAGGTGGCAGCAGATGCTTATAAAAACAACGTGAAATATGTCTATATAGTAGACTCTGCCGGGAGCATGAGTGCGGAGGATATAGGAGAGTATATTTCTGCAACGAGAGAACGTTCCGATGTAGGCATAGGTTTTCATGGACATAATAATTTGGGACTTGCCGTTGATAACACGCTTTATTGCATAAAAAAAGGGGTGGAGTTTGTAGATTGCACATTTCAAGGGTTAGGACGTAGTCTTGGAAATGCACCGCTTGAGCAGGTGGTCATGGTGATGGAACGGAGAGGGTATCATACTGGTTTTGATCTTCCGAGAGTACTTGAATACGGATATGCTGGACTACGAAATATAGTAAGGAAAGAACTTGTAAACCCACTAGATTATGTGTGTGGTTATGCAGGATTTCACTCCGGATTTCTGAAAGACATATATAAATGCTGTAATGAAAAGGAAGTTGACCCACTAAGGCTTATCCTTGCTTACAGCGAAGAGAATAAGATGACGATGGATTATGAAAGGCTTTGCGAAGTGGCGGATACTCTACCTAAAGATCCAGATGATAATCCATATAGCTTTGCAGAGTATTTTTCTGCCAGATATAGAGAATAATTTTTATGTGTGGTGGCTTTTGGGGGAGTGGGATAGTTATAGGGATAGATTTAATGAGAGGTGAAAAAATATTTCATAGGTTAAAGACAACGAATGACTTCTTTAATGCATCATTTGTATATATTGTAGCAAATGGAATAGGGCAAGGAACAATGCTTTTGGCAAACATATTTTTTACCAGATATATGAGCCAGAATGACTATGGTCTGTATAGCAATTATTATTCGTATGTAGCGATATTGGTACCGTTTGTTGGATTGAATTTGTATTTTGGTCTGATGAATGCCTATATGGATTATAAAGAAGAGATACACAAACTAAGATCTTCGGTATTGATGCTTTCGTTTGGCGGGCTGTTTATTACGGGTGCAGTTGTTTTTGCAATTAGCATAACGGCTGGGCTTACGATGCCTGTTCTATGTATTATTCTTGCTCTTGCGCATGCATATGGATTCTTTTTGGTTAATTTCTATATTCAGTCGATGAATATGGAAAACAGATTTATTGCAAAGGGCGTGATGTTGGCTGTACCGAATGTGCTGCAAGCGCTATTGGCTGGTATTGCAGTGTTGATAAGCAATACGTTTATTAGTAGGGCTGTGGGTGCAACGGCTGGAGTTTTATCCTGTGGATTAGTCGCAGTAATTTTGATATTAAAAGAAGCCAAGCCTGTTGTTAATTTTGAGTATTGGAAATATGTACTAAGAATTTCACTTCCAGCAATCATTGGCTCGGTATCGGCAATGATAATGCAGCAATGCGATAAAGTAATGATTACTTCTCTGAGGAATGCAGAGGAAACAGCGGTATACTCTTTGATTTATAATATTGGGTACATATTGTATGCAGTACAGCAGGCAACTAATGGTGCATGGCAAGCTTGGCTTTATAATACGATGGATGGAAAAAGATATGAGAATATAAAGGCCGTACAGAAATGGTATATGTTCTTTATGCTTGTTCTAGCGACGGGACTTTATATGATAGCACCTGAAATAGTCAAGATACTATCACCTAAAAGCTATTGGCACTATGATTATGTAATTCCGTTTATTATAGGTTCTTATTTAATGCTGATGTACACTATGAATATGGGCGTAATACAGTATTGGAAAAGAACAGATGTAGTGTCAGCAATAGTGGCAATCGCAGCAATAATTAACATTGCTTTTAATTATGCTTTAATACCGCAGTTTGGTGGAATAGGTGCTGCGTATACGTCGGTTTTTAGCTATTTGTTTATTTTTATTGCAAATACTATATATGTTAGAATAAATGGGGAAGAGTATTTTAAACTATCATATTATATTGTAAATGTAGTAATAGTTGTTCTACTTGGGGTGGTTTTCCATTATACAATAAATGATATTCTGGCTAGATATGTTGTATTTGCGCTGATCATAGCGGCTGAAACGATTTATATATTCGTAAAGAAAGATGAGGTACGAAGTCTTTTTGGGGGAAGGATTTTTGAAAATGAATAACCAGTATAAAATGAAGTTAAATATGTTTTGATTGATGTCAGGCGTAAAGGATATGTCGTAAAAAACGGTATATTGTTGAGGATTCAAGCTATGTGGGGGAATATAATTGATGCCTTTATGATATCTGTATTAGTAATTTAGAAAAAGAAAGAATACCAATAGATAATATATATTGTGGTATGGCTCAGGATTATGAAAGTTGATTGCCTATGCATGACTATTCCAAAAGATGGAAAATATGCAGAATGGCATTTATATAGAGTTACTTATTGATTGGATGTGGTAGGGGGGATTATGAAAAAAGGTCTTGCTGTTATATACGACCCACATAATTTATATCAGTTTGTATGGTATTACTGCAATAGCGGGAAAACGAAGAAATGGGACGCACTATGTTTACCCAATGCGGATAAAGGTGAGTACATGCATTCCTTCTGCGATAGAGCAGATATTTTTGAAAATGTATTTTGCGATGACACGGAATTTTGGGGGCTGCCGAATTCAAGAAAAGTTGTGCTTTTTATGCAGATGGTAGTGTATTTCATTATTGGAAGACGCACAACATTTTGCCAAAAGCTATTAAGGAATTATGTTGATCTTGATGATTACGATGAGATGGTAGTAATAGCGGATGTTGGATTGGTATCAGGGGCATGTGTTGCTCTAGGAAAAGAGAAGAAGGTTGTTATTCTTGAGGATGGAATAAACGATTATAATAGAAGACTAAAAAAAATACCATTAAGCAGAATTAAATCGCCATATGCATGGCAGGGTTTTTTGCTTTCTGTTATGGGATATTGTAGTCCGGGGTGGTTTGAACTGAGTACAGATAAATATTGCATTAAATATGCTAGTCAGCCCGACATGATGAATTATACGAATTATCGCGAAATACGCCTTCTTTATGAAGATGAGGGTACAGATGCACAGCTGTTTGATGAATTGTTACGAAGAATTTATCCGGAATTGAACATATATGATTTTAATAGTATTAACGCTATAGTTTTTACTCGACCATTAGATGATTTTGTAGATGACGATGAGAAATACGTTAAACGGCTGTGGAAGTATATTTCGAAAGAATATAAGTCGATTCTTCTCAAGAAACATCCGAGAGAAAAGGAAGGATATAGCTTTAATAGTGATATAAAGGTTGTTGAGGTAAATAAAGAGCTACCAGCAGAAGTTTTACTTCCATATCTTAAGGGGAAGGAAGTTATTGTAGTAATGACGAGTTCTATTATGTTATATTTCAAATCCTTTTCCTTATTTTCAAAAGTTATTGTATTTGACGGATATTATAAGGAGAGTCAAAATTCAAATGCAAACAGTAAATCGCCTGATATCGAGGAAATGAGAGCTATATGTGAAAGATTTTGTAAGGGCTTTTATCAAATAGATATAATATAATTATTAAAATGTAATCTTTGATTGCTAATACTTTATAAAAGAAGAGGAGGAAAATTATTATGGAGAAGGAATTACTTAATGACTTAATTATTTTTGAAATGGCTAATAATCATCAAGGTGACGTAGATCATGGATTAAGAATAATAAAAGAGATGGGGAGCATAGCCAGAAAGTATAAGGTTAAATGTGCTGTAAAATTACAGTATCGTAATTTGGATACATTTATTCATCCTGAATATAAAGGAAGACAGGATGTAAATCATATACCTCGCTTTGAAAGTACAAGGCTATCATATGAGGATTTTTCTACTATGATTGATGCAATAAAAAAAGAGGGAATGATAGCTATGAGTACACCTTTTGATGAGGATGGTGTGGGTTGGTGTATTGACCAGGGGCTTGATGTGATAAAGGTTGCTAGTTGTAGTTCTTTAGATTGGCCGTTGCTAGATAAAGTTGCAAAATCAAAAAAACCTATAATCATTTCTACCGGCGGAAAAACAATTGAGGATATTGATAATATATACAGTTTCTTTTTACACAGAAACTGTGAATTTGCATTTTTACATTGTGTTGCTGAATATCCTGCACCTGCTGAACATATCCAGTTAGATTTTATGGACAAGTTAAAGAAGAGGTATCCGGGTATAACTATTGGTTATTCTGGTCATGAGAATCCCGATAACAACTTGATTCAGATGATGGCAATAGCTAAAGGTGCAAAGATATTAGAAAGACATGTAGGTGTTCCAACAGAAGCAATTAAGCTAAATAAATATTCTCTTAACCCTGAGCAGGTTGAGAGCTGGGTTAAAAGTGTTATAGATGCGCGTACACTATGTAACCTAGAGGGTGATCGAAAGTATATTAGTGAAGATGAAAGATTGTCTTTACGTTCTTTGCAAAGGGGAGTGTTTGCAAAGAAGGAAATAAAAGATGGCGAACTGATTTCAATGGATGACATTTTCTTTGCGATGCCTTGTGCAGATGATCAGATGACCAGCGGGGAATATTACAAAGGACTAAAGGCAACGAAGAATTATTCCGTGAATGAGGCTATTTCTGAAAAACGGGAAATGACAGAAGTTAGGTATTTGAGGTCGGCTATACATGATGTTAAAGGGTTACTGCTGGAGTCAGGAATTGCGGTCGGAGAAAATATTGATGCAGAAATATCTCATCATTATGGCATCAATCATTTTAGAAGTACAGGCTGTACGATACTAAATATTATCAACAGAGAATACTGCAAAAAAATAATAATTGTGTTACCTGGGCAAAATCATCCTACTCATTATCATGCAGTTAAAGAAGAAACATTCCAGTTACTATATGGGGATCTTGAATGTATAATAAATGGAGATAAGCATGAAATGAAGCCTGGAGACATTATGACTGTGATGCGATATGATAAACATTCATTTAGTTCGGTCAAAGGTGCGATATTTGAAGAAATTTCTACAACTCATATTAAGGGAGATTCTTATTACGAAGATGAAAAAATTATGAGTGGTGACTATATGGATAGAAAGACAATTCTTAAAGAGTGGTGAGTGAAGGGAGATTGATTTATGAACAAGATTAAAGCGGTTATTGCAGTTCGGGCTGGGAGCACAAGAGTTAAGGACAAGAATATTAGACCATTCGGAGATAGCAATCTTTTAGTACATAAAATCAGACAACTTAAGGAGGTAAAAGGATTAGATGACATCGTTGTATCATCTGACTCAGACGAAATGCTTAGAATGGCAAGCGAAGAAGGTGTAAGCATTCATAAAAGAGCACCTGAATTTTGCGATGAAAAATCAAAAACGATGGGAGAGGTGATTGCGCATATTTGCGAGAATATTGAATGCGACATTGTTATGTGGGCACCATGTACAACGCCTCTTATTTCACCTGAAAAATATTCTGAAGCAATAAGTCAATTTTATAGACAGATTCAGAATGGATATGACTCCTTGATCGCCGTAGAAGAAGTGAGACTGTTTTTGAGGGATATAAATGGACCGATTAATTATGAACAAGGGAAAAACCAGGTTCCATCGCAAAAACTTTCCCCATACTACATTTCAACAGGAGGGATATACATTGCGCCAAGGGAGAAAATGATAGAATGGAATTATTATATCGGCCCAAAAGCGTATTCATTTATTTTAGATAAACGTAGTAGCTTGGATATTGATGATGAATTAGATTATGAATGTGCCAAGGCTTGGTATGGAATTGAGAAGTAGAGAGAAGAAAGAATGATGAATGATATAAAAAGCATTAAGTGAAAAGCGTATTATGGCGATTTATGGGGGATAAATGATATTTAAGTATACAGCCCAGAAGTTATAAAGACGATACGTTTTCAAAGGGTATGTGTAGTGCCCCCTTTACTGTGAAATATTCCTGTTTAAGACACATATCTTCGATTATTAATGAGAAAATGATTGAAAGGTGTTGCGCCGAGGGGAGTTTTTGAGGGAGATTTTGCAAAGAAAATAAATGGTTACTTTCCGAATAGGAAACTATATTTTTTTGACATACTTGATGGGGAAGATGTCATATTTTGAAAATGTAATTATCAAACACGGATTTTTCCCAGATACCGAACAAGATATAAGATATAAACGAGAAAGTTGCATTTATTAATCTTAATTTTGATTTTGACTTATATGCTCCTACACTCGCCGCATTGCAATATTTTGGGCTGGGAATGTCTAAGGGTGATTTTACTCATGATTATTTTTCAATATTGCTATTTGATAAGTATGCCTTTTCAAAGATAAAGCAGGCAGTATATGAATTGGTAATTGAGAGTCTTTAATCGAGCATATTTTTTATTAGGAATTGAGGTAGGAATTGATTAAACTTTTTGTAATTGACGTGGATGGTACCTTGACAGATGGTAGCATCATTTATGATGACAATGGAACGGAAATAAAGAGTTTTAATACTAGAGATGGTGCGGCCTTTTTTGCGCTCAAGGAAATGGGTATAAAAATAATGATTCTGACTGGTCGAGAGTGCAGAGCTACAGAAAGAAGAATGACAGAAATGAGAGTCGATTATCTTTTTCAGGATGTAGATAATAAATCTGATTTTCTGCATGCATTTTGCGAAAATAATAACTATTCGAAAGAAGAAGTAGCTTATATAGGGGACGAATTAAATGATATATCAGCCATGAGGCTGTGCGGATATGTTGGATGCCCATCAGATGCATGCAAGGAGGTTAAAGAAATGGCAGATTATATAAGCGTAAAAAATGGCGGAGAGGGGGTCCTTCGTGACATAGTAGAACATTATTTTGATGAGCTCGGTGTCTGGACCCAGGTTGTAGAAAAAATATATAATATTACAGGTAAATGATATGAATTTGAAGTCTTTTTGGAACAAATGTTCGGAAATGACAAATCGGACAAAGTTTGTTTGAGTTGTTGAAGAAAGTTGACTTTGGAAATGTCAATTCTGATAGGCTGTTTAGCTGGGTATGACAATACGTTGATAGATAGTATTGTATAATGGGAGAAGCAGTAGTATGGTTCCCATTTTACTTATAGGGAGTGTAATTTGGGGGACTTGTGAATTAACAATTCTGATATAATGAAAATTTGACTCTTTATATTACCTAAATCTATGGATGAGAATTTGACTTTTGAATGTAATGGTATTTACAGGCTTTTATATTTGGGGATTTGGCAAAAGAACGATAAGCATTTATAAATTTCATTTGGTAACTAGAGCATTGGTGTATAAGTATGGAATTGCAAATTTGCTTTGTTCTACAAGTATGAGGAGCGTTATTTATTGTATATTAATAACTATTGTATTATCATTAGAACCATTTGGGTTATCATTTAAATGTAAAACGTATTATCTATACAACTGTGGAGAAATGATTTGAGAAAAAGTAGATGTTTGAAATTAGATAAAAACGATAGGTGGTTTTTGGGAATACTGTCTTTTACAGCTTTATTAATGATATTTGGATTTGCAGTAATAGGGAATAATCTGCACTTATGTATTAATGATAACTTGGAATCTAACATTCCAATTTTCAAAATGATAAAAGATAACAATTTGTTTTGGAAGTTTGAGGACACTATTCCGTTTCTACACGGAGATTTGACCGTCAATGAATATCCAATCCTCTTGTCTGCGGAAGCTTGGATATATATGTTACTAAGTCCGCTAAAGGCTTACATTATTGTAAGGGTAGTGTCCTACTTAGCTTCTGCAATCGGTTTTTGGGCTATTGGAAAGGAAACGAATATTGGATCTGCTTATGTATGGGGAATATGTGGTGCTCTATATGGTTTGCTTGGTACATGGCCACACGCAGCCTTAGCATTTGCATCTATTCCGTTATTAGTAGCGTGTTTTTGCCATATTTACTTGTACGATAAAAGTAGGGTGTTTTTACTGCCGCTATTTGTTCTCACCATAAATTTTGCGCTTTTAGGTCTCTGGATTTGTGCGTATCTCATACTTATAGGTCTAATTATTGTGGTCAGGCAAAGAAAAGTTAATGTTTTGTTTGCGTCTTTATTTTTGACCGTAGTATTTGTATTAAAGAATTATTTACAAATTAAACAGAATATAAATAATGTGACAACTATAAAGAGCCTTGTTACATCAAGGTATGATGAATCCTTTGTTGAATCATTGAGGAATATTCCTCATACGTTTATATTTGATCATTATTATCATGCGGGAGGGGGGGTGCTAAAGTACGTTATAATTCCTGTCTGCATTGCTTATGTTGCTTATGTGATTTTTCGATACATGGTTATTAAAAAGCACAGTAATACGTATGCCCTGACTATTTGGATATTTGTTTTTATTTTATTAAATACGATTGTGGCTGCCTTTGATAATAATATAATTCGTAACTATGTTGTTCCTTTTTTGTCAGGGTTGTCATTTTCAAGATTGCATTATATTTCGCCATTTCTGTGGCTTCTTTTGTTGACGTTATGTATATTGGAAATCCAAAAGAACCTATGGAGATTTATTATCGTTTTTCTTTCGGTAATAAGTATGGTTTGGGATCCGATGTATTATTCTTTAAATTCAATGTATAATGACGTTCACTTTCTAGCTTTGAGTATTGTATCATATAATAACAATAATATGTATGTATATGATAATAATCACGAGTATTCATGGGATGAGTTTTATTCTGAACAATTATTTAAGCAGATTAAAAATGATATAGATTATAATAATGAATGGGTGCTAGGCTATGGCATAGATCCAGGAATATTGGAGTATAATGGCTTTTGTACATCTGATGGTTATTATAGTGGATATAGCCTTGCATATCATGAGAAGTTTGAAAGATTGATTTCTCCACAATTAAAGATTGACGCAGAGCATTGCAATTACTGGCAGAGAACTGGAGGGTATAGAGCTGTATTATACTCCTTAGATTGGGATATATGGACAGAGAAGAATTTTCTATTTACTGAAGGCAAACTAAATGTAGATGCTAAAGAACTTCATGAGTTATCTACTTATATTGTTTCTCGCGTTATAATTATTAATGCAGATGATTTAGGTATTAGGCTAATTGGCACATGGTCTGGTAACGAATTCGATTCGCCATACGATATTTATGTGTATTATACAGAATAAGGATGTGGAAAAATGTAAATTATTTCTTTTATTCTCTTCTGTGAAATCATTGTCTGATCACGTTTGAAGGTTTTCTCTAATGCGTATCAGGTAAATGACTCGAAAAATTAATTGATGATAACGTTTCTTTGCCAAGGACATATTGCAGCCACATATAAATTTTTAATTTTATAACTATATTTTGGGGTAATAATTGCAAAATCATATGAATTAAATAATTCCCAGGATGTTCCAATAGTGGTATACTATATAATGACATGTAGTATACCACTGTTTTTGTATTTATATTGGTATAAGGTAAATAACTCGCAAATGGCATATCCTGTCCAAAGTTGAGATAATGTAAAAAGTTCAAAACGTTTTACACTTTTTCAACCTAAGGAGGATTTTGCTATGCCTGATGTTCAGTCAATAAAAAAACAACTTCATATGCAGCAATGGACTGCTATCATCGAAGACCGGATTGCATCCGGGTTAAAGATCGACGAATACTGTGAAAAGAATCAGCTCAGTCGCAATTCTTATTTTTACTGGCTGCGAAAGATTCGGGAAGAGAGGGCAACTTCAGTTCTTCCTGACAACAATGATTTATTACCTGCGTCCGTATCCACCGGAGCTTTGGTCGAACTGGTTCCAAGTTCGAAGCATAATGATGCAATCCCCAAAATCGAGGTTCCAGATGAAGAAGCGAAAAGCTTTGGCTTTTCCGTTAACGGAATCAGCATTACTGTCGGTTACGATATATCGGAAGAACTGCTTTCCAAAATCATGAGGGCTGCCCGCAATGCTTAAGGATGCTGAATGCTTTACTCACATATACTTACGAACCGGCCGAACGGATATGCGGCTTGGTATTGATG